>ERZ834769.2-NODE-2-length-258781-cov-16.803719_pt1 | contig 258781 bp, 194 predicted proteins | sample MGYA00519690_ERZ834769 | MGnify/ENA primary metagenome ERZ834769 (study PRJEB31850, sample SAMEA3708760) | human gut metagenome | biome: human gut; feature: human-associated habitat; material: faeces | place: China | collected 2014 ... | reverse complement strand
TTGGATAAGTGCTGAAAGCATCTAAGTACGAAGCCAGCCACAAGATTAGATTTCTTAGGGTCGTCAAAGACGATGACGTTGATAGGATGCAGGTGTACAGGTGGTAACATCATAGCCGAGCATTACTAATTGCCCGTTCACTTTTGGTCCTTGCCTTGTATGGCGGATATATACGTTCAGTTTTCTGACTTTACTTTTTACATCGTGTCTGACTTATTCAGGTGACTATAGCATCAGGGTTCCACCTCTTCCCATTCCGAACAGAGAAGTTAAGCCTGATCACGCCGATGGTACTGCGTCAAGTGGGAGAGTAGGTAGTTGCCGTTTTTCAGGAAAGCCTCCATATCGAAAGATATGGGGGCTTTTTGTATTTGTAATGGTTGCTTTCAGTAGTTTTTTTTCCTCTTTGAACCCTCTATTTCCCTTTTTCAGCAAGCAATTTCTTTTTAGTTTGCAACTTCATTCTTATCTTTACGGAATAAAAATGGTATAAAAGGACTTTTTTTGAAAAATAGGGTGTTTTTATTCCGTTCTTTCTCTTTTTTATCTGAGGGATTTTAGTACTTTTGGGCTCAAATCTAATAAAAAGGGAAAAAATCGCAATTATATAATTATTAAAATTACTCCTGTTATATGGAAAACAAAATTCAAGAGTTGACTGATAAGATTTACCGCGAGGGGGTTGAAAAAGGTAACACCGAGGCCCAGAAACTTATCGCTAACGCTCAAGATGAAGCCAAGAAAATTGTAGAAGATGCTCGTAAAGAAGCTGAAGCAATTGTGGCTGCTTCTCGTAAGTCTGCCGATGAACTGGCAGAAAATACCAAGTCGGAATTAAAATTGTTCGCCGGTCAGGCAGTGAATGCCTTGAAGTCTGAAATTGCCACACTTGTGACGGATAAAATTGTCAATGTAGATGTGAAAGCATTTGCTGCCGATAAAGATTATCTGAATGCATTTATAGTTGCATTGGCTTCCAAGTGGAGTGTGAACGAGCCTATCGTGATTTCGACTGCTGATGCAGATGGCCTGAAAAAATACTTTGCTTCACAAGCAAAAGCGTTGCTGGATAAGGGAGTGAAGATAGAGCAAGTGAACGGTAACAAGACGTTGTTTACAGTCTCGCCTGCCGATGGTTCGTATAAGGTAAACTTCGGTGAAGAAGAATTTATGAATTACTTCAAAGAATTCCTGCGTCCGCAGTTAGTGGAAATGCTGTTCTAAAACCACAGGATATGAGTAAATACTATTACTACTTGGTAGCTGGTTTGCCCGAACTCACATTGGAGGACAGTAAGCTGAGTTATACGGTAGCTGATTTCAAAGCGGAACTGTATCCGGATTTGTCTGACGAAGATAAGAAACTGATTGATTTGTTCTATCTGAAGTTTGACAATGCGAACGTTCTGAAATTACTAAAGGACAAGGACGCTGCCATTGATCTGCGCGGAAATTATTCTGCAGAAGAATTGGTAGAGTTTATCTCGTCTCTGAAAGAGGGTGATGAGATAGCTGATGCCGTGTTCCCTTCCTATCTCTCCACTTTTATTTTCGAATATTTCAATGCTACTGCTGAGGACGATTTTCTGTATGAAGACCGTCTGGCTGCGCTTTATTATGAATATGCAATGAAGTGCAAAAATAAGTTCGTGTCTTCATGGTTTGCGTTTAATCTGACGATGAACAATATACTGGTGGCACTGACTGCCCGGAAATTCAAGATGGATATCGCTCCGCTGATAGTAGGTGATACGGAAGTGTGCGAGGCTTTGCGTACATCCGGTGCTCGTGATTTCGGACTGACGGGGGAAGTGGATTTCCTGGATCAGTTAGTTAAGATCAGCGAAACCGAAGAGCTGGTGGAACGAGAGAAGAAAATAGACCAGTTGCGTTGGAATTGGATGGAAGAAGCTACTTTTTTCAATTATTTCACTGTGGAACGTTTGTTCGTTTTTCTGTTGCAACTGGAAATGATAGAACGGTGGATTTCTTTGGATAAAGAAAAAGGCAACCAATTGTTCCGCAGCATCATAGCAACGTTGAAGGACGAGGTGCAGATACCTGCAGAATTCAGATAAAATAAATAACATAATTATATGGCAACAAAAGGAACTGTTAGTGGCGTTATCGCCAACATGGTAACCCTCGTCGTTGACGGCCCGGTGGCACAGAACGAGATTTGCTACATCTCGACCGGAGGCGACCGGCTGATGGCGGAGGTGATTAAGGTGGTAGGTACCCATGTGTACGTGCAGGTGTTTGAAAGCACCCGCGGACTGAAAGTAGGGGCTGAAGCCGAATTTACCGGACACATGCTTGAGGTGACATTAGGCCCGGGTATGCTTTCGAAAAACTATGACGGTCTGCAAAATGACCTTGATAAGATGGATGGAGTCTTCCTGAAACGTGGACAATATACGTATCCGCTGGATAAAGGAAGCAGATGGCATTTTGTGCCTCTGGTGAAAGTAGGGGATAAAGTGGAAGCGGCTGCCTGGCTGGGACAAGTGGACGAAAACTTCCAACCGCTGAAAATCATGGTACCTTTCACCCAGAAAGGCGTATGTACCGTGAAGTCCATCGTAGACGAAGGTGAATACAGCATCGAAGATATTGTAGCTGTACTAACTGACGAAGAAGGAAATGACATTCATGTGAACATGATACAGAAATGGCCGGTGAAACGCGCCATGACAAATTATAAAGAAAAACCGCGTCCCTTTAAACTGCTGGAAACGGGTGTACGTGTAATCGATACTGTGAATCCTATTGTAGAAGGTGGTACGGGATTTATCCCCGGTCCTTTCGGTACTGGAAAGACGGTACTTCAGCATGCCATCTCCAAACAGGCGGAAGCGGATATTGTAATCATCGCTGCCTGTGGTGAGCGTGCCAATGAGGTTGTGGAAATCTTTACGGAGTTTCCGGAACTGGTTGACCCGCATACCGGACGTAAGTTGATGGAGCGTACAATCATTATCGCCAATACTTCGAACATGCCCGTAGCTGCTCGTGAAGCATCTGTGTATACGGCTATGACGATTGCGGAATATTACCGAAGCATGGGCCTGAAGGTATTGCTGATGGCTGACTCCACTTCCCGCTGGGCACAGGCATTGCGCGAAATGTCCAACCGTATGGAAGAGTTGCCTGGACCTGATGCATTCCCGATGGACTTGTCTTCTATCATCTCCAACTTCTACGGACGTGCCGGATATGTAGTGCTGGGTAATGGTGAAACGGGATCTATTACCTTTATCGGTACGGTATCTCCTGCCGGTGGTAACCTGAAAGAGCCTGTAACGGAAAATACGAAGAAAGTAGCCCGTTGTTTCTATGCTCTTGAACAGGACCGCGCCGACAAGAAACGTTATCCTGCCGTGAATCCGATTGATTCTTATTCTAAATACATCGAATATCCTGAATTTGAGGAATATATCAAAACTCATATCAATGGTGAATGGATTGGTAAGGTGAACGAAATCAAAAACCGCCTGCAACGTGGTAAAGAGATTGCCGAACAGATCAACATCCTGGGTGATGACGGTGTTCCTGTAGAATATCATGTAACATTCTGGAAGTCAGAGTTGATTGACTTCGTAATCCTGCAACAGGATGCTTTCGACGAAATTGATGCTGTAACACCGATGGAACGTCAGGAGGATATCCTGAATATGATCATTGACATCTGTCATACGGAATTTGAATTCGATAACTTTAATGAGGTAATGGATTACTTCAAGAAGATGATTAATGTTTGTAAGCAGATGAACTATTCGAAGTTCAAGTCTGAAGAATATGAAGGATTCCGTAAACAGTTGCAGGAACTGATTGAAGAACGTAAAGCATAAAAAAGAATAAGATGGCAACAAAAGCATTTCAAAAAATATATACCAAGGTCACTCAGATTACGAAAGCTACCTGCTCGCTGAAAGCAACAGGGGTAGGGTATGACGAGTTGGCTACCGTAAACGGCAAGCTCGCCCAGGTGGTGAAGATTGCCGGTGACGATGTGACTCTGCAGGTATTCGAGGGTACGGAAGGTATCCCCACCAATGCGGAGATAGTATTCCTGGGCAAGTCGCCTACGCTGAAAGTGAGCGAACAGCTTGCAGGGCGTTTCTTCAACGCTTTCGGTGATCCGATTGACGGAGGTCCGTCCATCGAAGGCCAGGAAGTGGAGATCGGTGGCCCGTCTGTGAACCCGGTACGTCGTAAACAACCGTCGGAACTGATTGCAACAGGTATTGCAGGTATCGACTTGAACAATACGCTGGTATCCGGACAGAAAATTCCATTCTTTGCGGACCCCGACCAGCCGTTTAACCAGGTAATGGCGAATGTAGCACTTCGTGCCGAGACAGATAAGATTATTCTGGGTGGTATGGGTATGACGAATGATGACTACCTGTACTTTAAGAATGTGTTCTCCAATGCCGGTGCGCTCGACCGTATCGTCAGCTTCATGAATACAACGGAGAATCCTCCGGTAGAACGTTTGCTGATTCCGGACATGGCATTGACGGCGGCAGAATATTTCGCTGTGAACAATGATGAAAAGGTACTGGTGCTGTTGACCGATATGACTTCTTATGCCGATGCCTTGGCTATCGTATCCAACCGTATGGACCAGATTCCTTCCAAGGACTCTATGCCGGGTTCTCTTTATTCGGATTTGGCTAAGATTTATGAGAAGGCTGTACAGTTCCCGAGTGGCGGTTCCATTACCATTATTGCAGTAACTACTTTGTCCGGTGGAGACATTACGCATGCTGTGCCTGATAATACGGGTTATATTACTGAAGGTCAGTTGTTCCTGCGTCGTGATACGGATATCGGTAAGGTTATCGTTGACCCATTCCGTTCACTGTCCCGTCTGAAACAGCTCGTTACAGGTAAGAAGACACGTAAAGACCATCCGCAGGTGATGAATGCTGCTGTACGTCTATACGCCGATGCTGCCAACGCCAAGACGAAATTGGAGAACGGTTTTGACCTGACAAACTATGACGAACGTACCCTTGCATTTGCCAAGGATTACTCCAACCAACTGCTGGCTATCGATGTGAACCTCGATACGACAGAAATGCTCGATGTGGCCTGGAGCCTGTTCGGCAAGTATTTCCGTCCGGAAGAAGTGAATATCAAGAAAGAATTGGTTGACGAGTTCTGGCCCAAAGCAAATAACTAATCACTAACAACTAATCACTAATAAAGTGGCTATAAAGTTTCAATATAATAAAACCTCTCTCCAGCAGTTGGAAAAGCAACTGAAAGTGCGGGTACGTACACTCCCTATTATTAAGAATAAGGAGAGCGCACTACGCATGGAAGTGAAGCGCTGCAAATCAGAAGCTGCCGCGCTGGATGAGAAGTTGGAACGGGAAATCCAGGCCTATGAAGCGATGTTCGCCCTTTGGAATGAGTTTGATTCCTCATTGATAAAGGTGAGCGATGTACATCTCGGCGTGAAAAAGATTGCTGGTGTACGGGTGCCGCTGCTCGAAAACGTTGATTTCGAAATACGCCCCTACAGCCTGTTCAATGCTCCCAAATGGTATGCCGACGGCATACATTTGCTCAAGGTGTTGGCACAGACGGCTATCGAGCGGGAGTTTATCGTCGCCAAACTGGGCTTGCTGGAACATGCGCGTAAGAAGACTACCCAAAAGGTAAACCTCTTTGAGAAAGTGCAGATTCCAGGCTATCAGGATGCTCTGCGAAAGATCAAGCGCTTCATGGAAGACGAGGAGAACCTCTCTAAGTCATCGCAGAAAATCATGAAATCCCATCAAGAGAGTAGGAAGGAGGCAGAAGCATGATTACAAAAATGAAGAAGCTCACGTTCCTTGTATATCATAAGGAGTACGAAGCATTTCTGAACGGAGTGCGCGAACTTGGAGTAGTGCACGTAGCCGAAAAGCAGCAGGGCGTAGCTGATAACGCAGAATTACAGGATAGCATCCGGCTTTCCTCACGTCTGCAAGCGACACTGAAAATGCTGCATGGCTTGAGCGAAGCGAAGGAACCTACACCTGCTTCTGCTGCCCGTGGACTGGAAGTTCTGGACGAAGTAGATGTGCTGCAAAGTGAAAAGGCGAAGCTGCAACAACAGTTGCAGAACTATCAGAAGGAGAGAGCCGCCCTGGAACCATGGGGTGATTTTGAGCCCGAAAGCCTTAGTAAACTGCACGATGCCGGTTTCACGGTGAACTTCTACAGTTGTTCGGAGGGTAGCTATGACGAGACTTGGGAAGAGATTTATAATGCGATGATTATCAATCGTGTATCCTCACGTATCTATTTCATTACTATAACTAAAAATGTAGTGGAAGTGGATTTGGATGCAGAACAGATAAAGTTGCCTTCTTACTCGTTGACCCGTATGCAGATACTTTGCCAGGAGACTGAACAGGCTTTGGCAGACAATGACCAGAAGTTGACGGTACTTGCCGGAAAAGAACAACCTTCATTGCAGGCTGCACTGAAAGAGGTGAACACTGAAATAGAGTTCTCCAAAGTTATGCTGAATACGGAGGCTACGGCAGGAGAGAAATTGATGTTACTACAAGGTTGGGCACCGGCTTCCAAAGAAAAGGAAATCGCTGCATGGCTGGATGAACAGCATATTTATTATGAAATAACGAATCCGACACCGGAAGATAATGTACCTATTCAGTTGAACAACAAAGGTTTCTTTGCATGGTTTGAACCGATATGCAGGCTCTATATGCTTCCGAAATACAGTGAGTTGGACTTGACACCGTTTTTTGCACCGTTCTTTATGGTGTTCTTCGGACTGTGTCTGGGTGACTCCGGTTACGGGTTGTTCCTGTTCCTTGCTGCTACGTTGTACCGTATGTTTGCCAAGAACATCAGTGCTACGATGAAGCCGATTCTTTCATTGGTGCAGATATTGGCTGCCTCTACATTCTTCTGTGGAATGCTGACAGGTACGTTCTTCGGGGTAAGTCTCTATGACATCAATATACCTTTCCTACAGTATATGAAGGAGCATTTGTTCATGGACAACAATGCCATGTTCCAGCTCTCATTGATATTGGGTGTGATACAGATTCTCTTCGGTATGATACTGAAAGCTGTGAATCAGGCGATACAGTTTGGCTTCAAGTATGCCGTGGCTACGATTGGTTGGATCATACTGCTGGTATCCTGCGGAGTAGGAGCCTTATTGCCCGAAATCATGCCGCTGGGCGGAACGGTACATCTGTGTATCCTCGGTGTGGCTGCTGCCATGATATTCCTCTTCAATAGTCCCGGTAAGAACGTGTTCCTGAACATCGGGCTGGGATTGTGGGATTCTTACAATATGGCTACAGGCTTACTTGGCGACGTGCTTTCGTACGTTCGTTTGTTTGCCCTCGGTCTGTCGGGAGGTATCCTTGCAGGAGTATTCAATAGTCTGGCTGTGGGTATGAGCCCCGACAATGTGATTGCCGGACCGATTGTGATGGTGCTGATATTCGTTATCGGACATGCGATCAATATGTTTATGAATGTACTGGGTGCGATGGTTCATCCTATGCGTCTGACCTTTGTGGAGTTTTTCAAGAATTCCGGTTACGAAGGTGGCGGAAAAGAATATAAGCCATTCAAAAAATAACAATTATAGAATTAAAAATTAAAACAATAAAAACGTAAGATTATGGAAATGAATTTATTGATTGCCTACATCGGCATCGCAGTAATGATTGGTTTGTCTGGCATCGGTAGTGCCTATGGAGTGACGATTGCCGGTAACGCAGCTATCGGCGCTTTAAAGAAGAACGACGGTGCATTCGGTAACTTCCTCGTATTGACCGCCCTTCCCGGTACACAGGGTTTGTATGGTTTTGCCGGTTACTTTATGTTCCAGACTATTTTCGGTATCCTCACTCCTGAAATGACAGGTATCCAGGCTGCCGCTATCCTTGGTGCAGGTATCGCGTTGGGATTGGTTGCTTTATTCTCAGCCATCCGCCAGGGACAGGTTTGTGCGAATGGTATTGCAGCTATCGGACAAGGTCACGATGTATTCAGCAACACGCTGATCCTCGCTGTATTCCCGGAACTTTACGCTATTGTTGCTCTGGCTGCAACATTCTTGATCGGTAGCGCATTGGTTGCATAAGAATCTATTTCTGAATAATTTGCTGACCCGGGGTTGCCTTTTTGATGTCAACTCCGGGTTAATTGTTTCCGGATGCCACACTTGAATAAGGTAAATGTCACACCTCGGCAAGTGAAATGCCACACTTTGTATGTCGCGAAGTGTGGCATTTACCTTATTCAAGTGTGGCATTTGAAACGATAGTCAGTCCATCTAACTATTTTTCGCAAACGATTGTTTATGCATATTTCATTAGTTTTTTCGATTAATAGGCTATTTTTCAAAGAATAATGTGTAATTTTGCAGCCGGTATTAAGTAATAGAGATTAAAAGTAATATGACTAAAGAGCTGTTAACCCCCGACTACATCTTCGAGTCAAGCTGGGAAGTATGTAACAAGGTTGGAGGTATCTATACGGTTTTGTCCACGCGAGCAAATACCTTGCAGGCAAGATTTCATGATAGATTGTTTTTCATAGGACCTGATTTTTGGCAGGGGAAAGAGAACCCTTTGTTTATCGAGTCCGATAACCTTTGTGCAGCATGGAAAAAGCATGCATTTACAAAAGATAACCTTTCCGTCCGCATAGGGCGCTGGAACATTCCGGGCAATCCGATCGTTATATTGGTTGATTTCCAACCGTTTTTCGCGCAGAAGAATGAAATTTATACAGAAATGTGGAACCACTATCAGGTGGATTCGTTACATGCATACGGTGATTATGATGAAGCATCTATGTTTTCGTATGCTGCCGGAAAGGTGGTAGAGAGTTTCTATCGCTATAACCTGACGGAAACGGATAAGGTGGTTTATCAGGCTCATGAGTGGATGACCGGTATGGGTGCCCTCTACCTGCAGATTGCTGTTCCTGAAATCGCAACGATCTTTACCACGCATGCCACGTCTATCGGACGCTCCATTGCGGGTAACAATAAACCTCTGTACGACTATCTCTTTGCCTATAATGGCGATCAGATGGCGGAAGAGCTCAACATGCAGTCCAAACACTCTATCGAAAAACAAACTGCACATTATGTAGACTGTTTTACGACTGTGAGCGAAATCACGAATAATGAGTGTAAGGAATTGCTCGATAAGCCTGCCGACGTAGTGCTTATGAACGGTTTCGAGGATGATTTTGTGCCGAAGGGTGCTACATTTACCGGAAAGCGTAAACGTGCGAGATCTACTATGTTGCGCGTTGCCAATTGTTTGATGGGCACGGACTTGGGAGATGATACGTTAATTATCGGTACCAGCGGTCGATATGAATTTAAGAATAAGGGTATCGATGTCTTTCTGGAATCTCTGAATCGCCTGAACCGTGACAAGAACTTAAAGAAAAATGTACTGGCTTTCGTTAATGTACCCGGATGGGTAGGGGATGCTCGTGAGGATCTGCAAGAGCGCCTTAAGAGTAAAGAGAAATTCACTACTCCATTGGAAGTTCCTTTGATTACCCATTGGCTACATAACATGACGCACGATCAGGTGCTGGATATGTTGAAGTACATGGAGATGCACAATCATCCTGAAGATAAGGTCAAGGTCATTTTCGTTCCCTGCTATCTGGATGGAAAGGATGGCATTATGAACAAACAATATTACGATTTGATATTGGGAGAAGACCTCAGCGTCTATCCTTCCTATTATGAACCTTGGGGATATACCCCGTTGGAAAGTGTTGCTTTCCACGTTCCGACCATCACGACCGACCTGGCTGGATTCGGACTTTGGGTAAACAGCCTGAAGAATCAGCATGGCATCGATGATGGAGTAGAGGTACTTCACCGTTCGGATTATAACTATTCCGAAGTGGCTGATGGCATCAAGGACACCATTTCCGCATTCTCAGGAAAGACGGATGCAGAAGTGAAAAACATTCGCAAGCGTGCTGCCCAAGTGGCTGAGCAGGCTCTGTGGAAGCATTTTATCGAATATTATTATGAGGCCTACGATTTCGCCCTTCGCCATGCGATGGAGCGTCAGTTGGGTTAAATAGAAATAGAATATTAATCAATCAAGTTATCATACAATGAAGATTAAAGTTAGTAATGTAAACACTCCGAACTGGAAAGATGTGAATGTGAGATCTCATATTCCTGCTGAGTTGGAGAAATTGTCTGAACTGGCACACAACATTTGGTGGTCTTGGAACTACGAAGCTACTGAACTGTTTAGAGATCTTGACCCCGCTCTGTGGAAAGAAGTTGGTCATAACCCTGTACTCTTGTTAGAAAGAATGAGTTATGCTAAGCTCGAAGCACTTGCAAACGACAAAGTTATTCTGAAAAGAATGAATGATGTGTATTCTAAGTTTAGAGCATATATGGATGTAGAATCTGATAAAAAACGTCCTTCCATTGCTTATTTCAGCATGGAGTACGGTTTGAACCAGGTACTTAAGATATATTCAGGTGGTTTGGGCGTTCTTGCCGGCGACTACCTGAAAGAGGCTTCTGATAGCAATGTAGACCTTTGCGCAGTCGGTTTTCTGTATCGTTACGGTTACTTTACACAGACTCTCTCTATGGATGGTCAGCAGATTGCCAACTACGAAGCTCAGAACTTCGGTCAGTTGCCTATCGAGCGCGTGATGGATGAGAATGGTAATCAGGTGATTGTGGATGTTCCTTATTTGGATTATTTCGTTCATGCGTTTGTATGGCGTGTGAATGTAGGACGTATCTCTCTCTATCTGCTGGATACGGACAATGAAATGAATAGTGAATTCGACCGTCCTATCACTCACCAGCTTTATGGCGGTGACTGGGAAAACCGTCTGAAACAAGAAATTCTGCTCGGTATCGGTGGCATCTTGACACTGAAGAAGCTGGGTATTAAGAAAGATGTTTATCATTGCAACGAAGGACACGCAGCATTGATCAATGTTCAGCGTATCTGTGACTATGTAGCCGAAGGTTTGTCTTACGATCAAGCTATCGAACTGGTGCGTGCATCTTCTCTGTATACTGTACATACTCCGGTTCCTGCCGGTCACGACTACTTTGACGAAGGTCTTTTCGGCAAATATATGGGCGGTTATCCTGCCAAGATGGGTATCAGTTGGGATGACCTGATGGATCTCGGTCGTAATAATCCGGGTGATAAAGGCGAGCGTTTCTGTATGTCAGTTTTCGCTTGCAACACTTCACAGGAAGTGAACGGCGTAAGCTGGTTGCACGGAAAAGTTTCTCAGGAGATGTTCTCTTCTATCTGGAAAGGCTATTTCCCCGAAGAAATGCATGTGGGGTATGTTACCAACGGTGTACACTTCCCGACATGGAGCGCTACTGAATGGAAGCATCTCTATGCTGCTAATTTTGACGAGAACTTCTTGAATGATCAGTCTAACCCGAAAATTTGGGAAGCTATCTACAATGTGCCCGATGAAAAAATCTGGGAAACACGTATGGCTTTGAAGAACAAGTTGATCGACTATGTTCGTAAGCAATACCGTGAAACCTGGTTGAAGAATCAGGGTGATCCTTCACGTATCGTTTCGTTGATGGATAAGATCAACCCGAATGCATTGCTGATCGGTTTCGGTCGCCGTTTTGCTACTTACAAACGTGCTCACTTGCTGTTCACTGACCTTGACCGTCTGGCTAAGATTGTGAACAACCCTGACTATCCGGTACAGTTCCTGTTCACCGGTAAGGCTCACCCGCATGACGGAGCCGGTCAAGGTCTGATCAAGAGAATTATCGAAATCTCCCGTCGTCCGGAATTCCTGGGTAAGATTATTTTCCTGGAAAACTATGATATGCAGCTGGCTCGCCGTCTGGTATCCGGTGTGGATATCTGGTTGAATACTCCGACTCGTCCGCTCGAAGCATCCGGTACTTCCGGTGAGAAAGCGTTGATGAACGGTGTTGTAAATTTCTCCGTACTCGACGGTTGGTGGTTGGAAGGCTACCGCGAAGGTGCAGGTTGGGCGTTGACAGAAAAGCGTACTTACCAGAACCAGGATCATCAGGATCAGCTCGATGCAGCTACTATCTACAGCATCCTTGAAACTGAGATCCTGCCGTTGTACTATGCACGCAACAAGAAAGGATACTCTGAAGGTTGGGTGAAGACTATCAAGAATTCTATTGCACAGATTGCACCTCACTATACAATGAAGCGTCAGTTGGACGACTATTATAGCAAGTTCTACAATAAGTTGGCTAAACGTTTCAGCGCACTGTCTGCTAATGACAATGCCAAAGCTAAGGAAATTGCTGCTTGGAAAGAAGAAGTGGTTTCTAAGTGGGACAGCATCGAGGTCGTATCTTATGACAAGTGTGAAGAATTGCTGCAGGCTACCATCGAAAGCGGTAAGGAATATACCATTACTTACGTTATTGATGAGAAGGGCTTGAACGATGCAATCGGTCTGGAACTGGTAACTACTTACACTGCCGGTGACGGTAAACAACACGTTTACTCTGTTGAGCCGTTCAGCGTAGTGAAGAAAGAGGGTAACCTCTATACCTTCCAGGTAAAACATAAATTAGAGAACGCAGGTAGCTTCAAGGTATCCTACCGTATGTTCCCGAAAAACTCTGACCTGCCTCACCGTCAGGATTTCTGTTACGTTCGCTGGTTCGTGTAAGAGTTTAATATACCAACATACTGAAGCTGCTTGCGGGAGGTTGTTAAACCTCTTGCAAGCAGCTTTTGTTTTGTGTAGTCTCCGAAGGATATGCACAGAGCGGGGAAATTCTCCTGTTGAACAAGTTCCGATAGATACGTGTTTTACTTATACGACTAATAAAATAAAAATTCGTATGAAGAAAATTGTATTGCTCCGCCACGGTGAGAGCGCATGGAATAAAGAGAATCGTTTCACAGGTTGGACCGATGTGGATTTAACAGAAAAAGGTATTGCCGAAGCTAAGAAGGCAGGAGAGTTATTGGTAGATAATGACTTCCTGTTTGATAAGGCCTATACTTCCTACCTGAAACGTGCAGTAAAGACGTTGGATGTGGTGCTGGACCGTATGGATCAGGACTGGATACCGGTAGAAAAATCTTGGCGTCTGAACGAGAAGCACTACGGGCAGCTCCAAGGGCTGAATAAGGCGGAGACTGCTGAAAAATATGGTGAAGAACAGGTGTTAGTCTGGCGTCGCAGCTACGATGTAGCTCCACATGCATTGGCTGAAGATGATCCCCGTAATCCACGTTTTGAGGTTCGATACAATGAAGTGCCCGATGCCGAATTGCCTCGTACAGAGTCGCTGAAAGATACAATAGAACGCATTATGCCTTATTGGAAATGTGTGATTTTCCCGAATCTGAAGACTGCAGATGAACTACTTGTAGTAGCGCACGGCAACAGTTTGCGAGGAATTATCAAACACCTGAAAGGTATCTCCGATGAAGATATTGTAAAGCTGAATCTGCCGACTGCTGTGCCTTATGTATTCGAATTCGATGACGACCTGAATTTGACGAAGGATTATTTTCTGGGAGATCCGGAGGAGATAAAGAAGTTGATGGAAGCGGTGGCGAACCAAGGAAAGAAATGATTGAAGATAAAAAGAGGAATGATGAACGCTCCCTTCATCATTCCTCTTTTTATTATCCTGCCAGCTCGTGAAATATCGTAATACTCAGAAATATTCCGATTGCTAAGCAAAGTGCTATTAATATCCAGTTGGTATATTTGGCACTTGGTTTTGTTTCCTTATGCAGATTCTGGTCGAAGTAGTTCTTGAAGAAGAGATAGATGGCAGGTACGGTTGCACTGGCCAATAATAAATCTTCCGGAATTTTGTAGACGTAAACCTTGGAGAAAGCAATGAGTGCCCAGTGACAAAGGAAAAGGATCACCAATAGATTGACCTTACGGGAAAACGCCAACAACAATCCGATAGTGAATACGGCTACGGAACAGGGCATGACACAGGTAGTCATCATCGGGAATTCCATGCCCCGTGCCCATGAGAGGAGAGGGTAAAGGAACGGCATGGCATACAATATGTAAGTCAGCTTGTCATATTTGTGGTAACGCTCAAACGGAGTATAGTTCGTAATGAGATCCCATAGCCAGATAAGTGCGATTATGCCCCAGAATATGGCAAGTATATAATTGTAATTCCGGTCACCACAATAAATCATGTAGTAGACGATAGAAATCCAGCTATTTAAAAACACCATATATCCCTTCATCAGCCGCTTGACTAGTAGTGTCGGTTTCTGATAGAGAAGTATGGTCAGCAAGATGCCTACAACGGTTATAACGATCTGGGCTATCCAGGTTCCTTCATTATATTGTGCGATTGTTTTCCAAAAAACTTCCATACGCAATCTTTTAATTTTTAATTTTCAACTTTTATTTTTTCTCGTGTCTTGTCATGGAGAAGGCCCGTTTGATGAACAGGAACAACGGTATAGTAGCGCCCACTGCCAACATGAAGATAACACTACAGGTAATGATTGAATTCGTAAATAAGTCAATCAGATACTTTTCCTGTAATTCGGGCACTTTCAGGTTCTGCATGAACATGATGAGCGAGAATACTATTTTGTAGGCATACATACCCGGAATCATGGGCAGCAATGCAGGAATATAAAGTACAGTCATGGGGCAATAGATGCGTTTTCCCAGAACCAAACTTCCCATACCGATACTGAAAGAAGCACATAGGGACGCAGTAGCAATATCCACTCCCAGATACGTCATCAGGCAGAAGCGCAGGGCATGACCGATGGCGGCAAGCAAAGCAATGGAAGGGAAAGCACGCAAAGGAGGATCTGAAATCGCTCCGAAACCGATAGCGGCGACAGCGGCGAATATGCCGTCTGTAAGTATATCAACAAGCATCATAATAAACTATTTCTAATTAACATAAGAGTACAGGAAAGTCCTACAGAAATACATAGTACCAGCAATAAAGCCTGAATAAGGCGGGTGCATCCGGTGAGTACGTGCCCTTCTACAATGTCGATAACACCATTCAGCAGAGGTACTCCGGGTACCAGGTAAAGAACGCTTGTAGCGATGGCAATTTCGGCGGTGGTTTCCAGTGTCAAAGCTGAAGAAGCAACCATGGAAGCGATGAATGCAGAGACTATGAAAACAAGGTAATGGTTGATTTTCTTTTTCTGCATAATTTGTTTGACGTAGAAACCTATGAGAGTGGCAGAGAATACAATGAGACGTGCAGTCCAGTCGCCACCGAACAAGGCGCAGAATGATGCATTGGCAAATCCCACCAGGAACAGTGTGCAAAGTGGGTCCATTTTGGGGCGTGCAATGATTTTCTCGTATTTTTCCCACAGGGTGTCGAGAGGCAGATGATTGTCATAAGCTTCCCAGCTGAGTGCACTCAGTTCGGCATTCAGCTCAAAACTGATGGGAAAAGCGGGGATGATGGCTACTTCATTATAAACTTCAGTGCTGTCGATGTCGCATACGCTTACTACCATAGTCTTTTGAAAAAGGCTCATTTTCACGTCTACATCCAGTGACTTTCCGATGCGGCGAGTGTTTCGTATCACGCGCGAGGTGTGTACACCGGAACCCATAAGACGATTGGCATACTCCAGTAAAAACCGGGTAATTTCTTTTAATTCGTTTGGCGAATTCATATTATAAAAATGTTATCCTACTATTATACCTATTCTTGAAAAGCGCCGCAAAGGTACGGCTTTTTGAGAAAACAAAAAAGTGATACAAGGTATAATTACGGGAATTTTTGAGAAGGTGGGCAGGGAAGGAGATGCATCAGAAGCATCTCCTTATGTTTGCTGAATATTAAGCGATACGAGGGACAGGGTTATAGTTGTAGGCCACTACCTCTTCTGTCCGCAGTGAAGCCTGTACGTCGATCAGGCGTTGGTTTTTACTTCCGCGGAAGCACAGGCTTTCATCCCGCAGTTCTTGTTTGAATTTTCCATCCACCAGTACATCGATGTATTGCAATAGTTTGGCCTGTAGAGGGTTGCGCAGCAGAGTTTCAAATGTATATCCGGTATAACACCATATATTTTTACCGCTTTTTTCCTTAATGGCGCATGCCAGTTCTGCAAATCCTTCCGGCTGGTACATCGGGTCTCCGCCACTGAATGTTACATCTGCAAAGTCGTCGGCAAGTACTTTTTCCAATATTTCGTCTGTTGACATCCAATGCCCCCGGTCGATGTCCCAGGATTCGGGATTGTGACAGCCCGGGCATCTGTTCGGACATCCGGCAGCATAAATGGAGGTCCGGAAGCCCGGACCATCCACTGTGGTATCTTCTATAATATCAAGAATGGAAAGCATGATTCAATTAAAAATTACTTAGTTATGAATGACACGGTCGTTCAGCTCCGCCAATTTAGCGTTGTTCCATCGGTCGGTAGTACCTACCAGATAACCGGTGATACGCTGTAATTTATCGATGTGGGTGCTTCCGCATTTAGGGCAAGCTTCCAGATTCGGAGTTGAATTTTCGTAGCCGCATTCCAGGCAACGGTTACGGTTATGGTTTACTGAACCGTATCCGATGTTATACTGATCCATCATATCCACTACACGCATGATAACTTCGGGGTTATGTGTTGCATCACCGTCTATTTCTACATAGAAGATGTGTCCGCCACGTGTCAGATCGTGATACGGAGCTTCCACTTCAGCTTTATGGCGGGCACTGCACTTATAATATACGGGTACATGATTGGAGTTTGTATAATAATCTCGGTCTGTAATGCCTGGCAATACCCCGAATTTCTTACGGTCGGCACCTGTGAACTTACCTGATAAGCCTTCGGCAGGCGTGGCAAGCACACTGTAGTTATGGTGATACTGTTCGGAGAACTGGTTGGCACGATCGCGCATATAGGTTACTATTTTCACTCCCAGTTTTTGTGATTCTTCCGATTCTCCATGATGTTTTCCTGTAAGGGCTACCAGGCATTCTGCCAGACCGATGAAACCGATACCCAGTGTTCCCTGATTGATGACAGAAGCAATCGTATCGTTAGGTTTCAGCTTTTCGCTACCCACCCATAAAGCAGACATTAACAGCGGAAATTGCTTGGCAAATGCTGTTTTCTGGAATTCCATGCGTTCGTGGAGTTGGCGGGCTGTAACTTCAAGCATTGCATCCAGTTTAGCGAAGAATTTGGCTATACGCAATTCTTCGTCTTCTATCTTCATGCATTCGATGCCCAGGCGTACGATGTTGATGGTGGAGAAAGAAATATTTCCGCGTCCGATGGATGTTTTCGGTCCGAAACGGTTTTCGAATACACGTGTGCGGCATCCCATGGTTGCCACTTCGTGCTGATAACGCTGAGGATCGTCTGCTTTCCATTCTTCACTCTGGTTGAATGTAGCGTCCAGGTTCAGGAAGTTCGGGAAGAAACGGCGTGCGGTTACTTTGCAAGCAAGTTGGTAAAGATCATAGTTGCGGTCTTCCGGCAGATAACTTACGCCACGTTTCTTTTTCCATATCTGGATAGGGAAGATGGCAGTCTCGCCATTGCCTACGCCCTGATAGGTGCTTTTCAGTAACTCGCGGATGATGCAACGTCCCTCGGCTGATGTATCTGTGCCGTAGTTGATAGAGCTGAATACGACTTGATTGCCGCCGCGTGAGTGAATGGTATTCATATTATGAATGAATGCTTCCATGGACTGGTGTACACGTGCTACAGTTTTGTTGATGGCATGTTGTACAATGCGTTTTTCGTCGGACAGGCCATCCAACGGCTGTTGCAGGTAGTCTGTAAGTTCCTTCTGATAAAGATGTGAATAATCCTTTCCGTTCAGTTCTTCCAGATTCTTGATTTCTTCGATGTAGCTGTTGCGTACATAAGGTGCCAGATAAAAATCGAATGCAGGAATAGCCTGGCCACCATGCATTTCATTCTGGGCAGTTTCCAGTGAGATACATCCCAGGATACTTGCTGTTTCGATGCGTTTGGCAGGACGTGATTCGCCATGTCCGGCAGAAAAGCCACAGGACAAAATGCGGTCCAGCGGGTGTTGAACGCATGTCAGACTTTTGGTAGGGTAGTAGTCCTTATCATGAATATGCAGATAATTGTTGTGTACAGCTTCCAGTACCTCGTCGCTCAACAAATAGTCGTCTACAAACGGTTTGGTGGTTTCACTGGCAAACTTCATCATCATGCCCGCCGGAGTATCGGCGTTCATATTGGCATTTTCCCGTGTCACATCGTTGGACTTGATCTCTATAATCTCCAGAAACATATCACGCGTCTTGGCTTTGCGGGCAATGCTACGCTGGTTGCGGTAAGCAATATACTTTTGCGCCACATCTTTCCGGCTACTTTTCATCAGCTCCATTTCTACTGCATCCTGAATGGCTTCCACCGTCATTTGTGCACTTCCCTTGAAGGATATGTGATCTGTGATCTGGCGTATCAATTGCAGGTCTTCACCTTTGTCCGTGTGTAACATTGCTTTACGGATCGCAGTTACTATTTTCTCTTCATTAAAGCCGACTACTCGTCCGTCTCTTTTGATTACAGTCTGTATCATGGTCTCATTTTTATTATTTTGTTATCCATTTGAATTGGGAGCACAAAGATATAAACTAATCTGGAGGTTTTTATTTTTGGAAAACTTTTGTGTCTGTAAAATATGTTAATTGATTGATATTCAGTATTAGTTGGAAGGGAAATGGGAAACTTTTTATTTTGTAGGTCTTTTAAAAGTTGTTCGAAATGGAAAACCCTATGTAGTAAGTAGATACAAAAAACCTCGCCTACTACACATACATGTAACAGGCGAGGTTGTACTATAAAAATAATCTTGAATAGGGATTATTCTTTCCCGTACGAAAATTATTTCAAAACTTCTGCCAATTTTGTTTGCAACTCTTCACCGTGCAATCCGCGTGCGATGATAGTTCCTTCACCGTCGATCAATACAGTGTGAGGAATGCTGCTTACTGCATACAACTGAGCGCCTTCGCAATTCCAGTATTTCAGGTCAGACATTTGCGGCCAAGTGATGTTCAGCTTCTCGATAGCATCTTTCCATGCTTCGCCACTTTGATCCAAAGATACACCTACGATTTCGAAACCTTTGTTCTTGTATTGAGCATAAGCTTCTACCAGGTTCGGCATTTCGCGACGGCAAGGACCACACCAGCTTGCCCAAAAGTCGATGAGTACCACTTTGCCTTTACCTACATAGTCAGACAGTTTCACCGGTTTTCCATCAGGAGTTGCCATTTCGAAATCTGTGAACTTCTGGCCTACAGCAGTAGCTTTCATCTTTTCTACGTTTCCTTTGATCTTGATGATTACTTCATCGTTAGCAAATTCAGCGGGAATTTGCGGCATCAACGGATCCAGTTCGTCTACTTCAAGGTAGTAGTAGTTATTCTTCAGCAAATGAACGCCCACCAGGTTAGTGATATTCTTAGCAATACCTGCCTTAGTGATTTCCATTGACTTTTCTTGCAGATCGTTCATTTCCTTCATTTTGGCTTCACGCTGCTCGTCAGTCAGTGTAGTATCTGACATGGATTCATATATAGTCATCATTTGCTTGTTCAGATCATTTAGTTGAGCTCTGATTTCCTGATAAGCATCGTTGCTCGGCGTACCGGTAGCAGAGTCATTATCGCGGGTCAAATTGATCTTGATATTACCGTTTTCAAGGAAGAAGTCCATCAGGATACCTTCTTTTCCTGCCGGTCTGTAGGTTATGTAACGGTTTGCAGCAGTATCTTGTACACCTTTAAAGGTGAATGTACCTTTGGTGATTACTGCGGAGTCTACTTTTACAAGATTTCTTCCGTCTACTTTTTGCAAAAATACAGTGTCGCCGTCAGCTCCACCCTCTACGGTTCCGGTTACCACGTAACCTTTGTTTCCGCTACAGGCAGCAACGATAGCAGCCACAGCGAGCAGATAGATAAATTTTTTCATTGCTTTTATTATTAAGTAAAAATATATGGCTACAAAGATAGTCAATAAAAAATCCCCTCCGGCATAACCGGAGAGGATTTTATAGTTTTAATCCCATTTTTTGTAATCGTACTGTGCTTACTATTATTCAGCAGCAGCTTCAGCAGCGGGAGCTTCTTCAGCAGGAGCTTCGGCGGCAGCTTTTTCTGCTTCTTCAGCAGCCTTCTTTTCAGCCAATGCTTTTGCTTTTTCAGCGTTTACTTTCTTTTCAGCTTCCAGACGTGCTTTTGCTTCAGCTTTCTTAGCTTCTTCGTCTTTAGCTTTCAAAGCAGCCAGACCGCTTTGTTTGTTGTTCTTCCAAGCTTCGAATTTAGCTTCTGCTTCAGCTTCACCAAATGCACCCTTGGTAACACCACCCATGAGGTGTTTTTTCATGTAAACGCCTTCGCGTGACAAGATGTTACGAACAGTGTCAGTCGGTTGTGCACCTTTCATAACCCAGTCAAGTGCGCGGTCGAACTTCAAATCTACTGTGGCAGGATTGGTGTTCGGATTGTACGTACCAATCTTCTCAATAAATTTACCATCACGTGGTGCTCTTACATCTGCAATAACGATAGAGTAGAAAGCGTAGCTCTTACGTCCATGTCTTTGCAATCTGATTTTTGTTGCCATTTTAAATAATGTTTTAAATAAATGATTTGAATTATGCTACTATCTCGTAATAGCGGCTGCAAAGGTATGGTTTTTATTTTGATTGACAAAGAGTTCCTAACAAAAAAAGGATGGATTTCATCAGAAACCCCTCCTTCTTTTTTAATAACGTATTATCGTGAGAATAATTAATTCTTCGGTAATGCTTCTTTAACTACCATCGGACGGCCTGCGTATTCTGCACCGTTCAATGCATTGATAGCGTTAGATGCTTCTGAAGAGTCCGGCATTTCGATGAATGCGAATCCTTTAGATCTTCTTGTTTCACGGTCAGTGATGATTCTTACTGAGTCTACTGTTCCGTACTCTTCCATAACTTCTCTTAAATCTGATTCTTTAACCCTGTAATTCAGGTTACCTACATACAAATTCATAAATCTAAATAAAATAATAAATTAATAATTCAATAAACAAAGTTTTTGGAAGTTGTTAGGTCAGAGATGGAAATACTCAATACAGAGGAAATACATACGTGAAATAATCAAATCAAATAAACTTCTTTATTGTTCGGGCACAAAGTAACGCATTCTATTTCAATAATGCATCATCTTTTACCATATTTTTTGCAATAATTTCATTTTTTGCCGAATATGGGCGAATATTTACGAATATCGTTTCGGATATCTCACTAATATTGCCAATAATGCACAAATTCCCATTGTAAACGGATAGTACAAGCTGCCGATGATACTGATGGGAGAGATGCCTGCCAATCCGGCGGCAATGAGTAGTTGCGCACCATAAGGAATGATGCCTTGCACCAGGCAGGAGAATGTGTCCAGGATGCTGGCTGTCTTCCGGCGATCCAGGTGGAAACGTTGGGCAATGTCTTTGGCTATCGGTCCGGTGGTAATAATGGCGATGGTGTTGTTTGCCGTACAGAGGTTGGCGATGCTGACAAGTGCGGCGATGCTCAGTTCCGCCCCTCGTTTGCCTTTTACATGGCGCGTCAGGCGGGAGATGATGAAGTCGATTCCACCATTGTAACGGATCGTTTCCAGCATACCACCGGCAAGCAGGGTGATGATAATCAGTTCACCCATTCCTGTGATGCCGGTTCCCATGGAGCCGAACCAGTCAAAGAAAGCTGAACTCAAGTCTGTTCCGCTTGTGAAGATACCGATGATACCTGTACTCAGGATACCTAAAAGCAGGACTAACATTACATTTACCCCTGCCACAGCTGTGCCCAGCACGATGAGGTAGGGGATAACCTTTATCCATTCTATCTCTTGTGTTTGTGCAGGAGCTGTGATGGATAATCCCTGGAATATATAGATGCAGAGCACAATCAGTGCTGCCGGGACCACAATCATGAAATTTACGCGAAATTTGTCCCGCATCACACAATCCTGTGTCTTGGTGGAAGCTATGGTGGTGTCCGAAATAAACGAAAGATTATCTCCGAAGAATGAACCGCCCACTACAATGGCAACCATATATGGCAGGTCGATGCCGGTCTTTTCCGCTAATCCGATGGCTACAGGGGTGAGGGCTACAATTGTTCCCACACTGGTGCCTATGGAAAGTGAGATGAAACATGCGGCTATAAAAATACCTGCCAGTAGCAGGTTATCCGGCAGAATACTCAGGGTGAGGTTTACTGTGGCGTCGATTGCTCCCATTTGTTTGGCGCTTTGGGCAAAGGCTCCGGCAAGAATGAATATCCATATCATCAATATGATATTCTTGTTGCTGGCTCCCACGGAGAATTGATACACTCGTTTTTCCAGGCTCAGTCCGCGCGTCAGTGCAATGGCATAGCAGGATGACAGAAGAAATGCGACTGTAATGGGTACCTTATAGAAATCATTTACAATCAGTGACGTCACTAGGTAAAGACATAAAAATACTGCCAGCGGGCTTAGTGCCCACCATCCACCCTTTCGTTTATTTGTTGTATCTGTCATCTTACTATATATTTATGAATAAAGTGTGATAAAGGAATAGAGTGATAAGGTGGTAAGGTGATAGAGTGATAAGGTTGTAATGTAATAGGGCGATAAAGTAGCTGCGCTATATATCACAGGGCATTATCCCCCTATCACCTTACTCCCTACCACCTTATCACCTTATCACCTTACCACTCTCTTATTCCTTTATTAATTCGCTGCAAAATTATAAAAAACAAAGAGCGGAGCAAAATAGTTTTTGCCCGCCCTTTATCTCTTCATTGTCAATTAGCTATCTTTTAATTGTCAATTTATAAAGTTACTCCTGTCTTGAAGATCGCAATTTCCTTGTAACCTTTCTTTTCGTTGTTTACGAATTCGCCGCTTGCTACCTGGATTATATAATCAATGAACCGTTCGCAAGTCTTTTCCATCGGTTCATTTTCTACGATGACTCCTGCGTTGAAATCAATCCAGCCCGGTTTGTTCTTTGCCAATGTGGAGTTCGTTGAAATCTTCATGGTCGGTACGTAGGTTCCGAACGGGGTTCCGCGTCCTGTAGTGAACAATACCATGTGGCAACCGCAGGAAGCCAGTGCTGTGGCAGCAACAAGATCATTTCCCGGTGCCGACAGCAGGTTCAGACCTTTCACTTTCAGACGTTCACCATACGGTAATACACCTTCCACATAGCTCTTGCCGCATTTCTGTGTACATCCCAGTGCCTTGTCTTCCAAGGTAGAGATACCACCCGCTTTGTTTCCCGGAGATGGGTTTTCGCCTACCGGTTCGCCATGTGAGAGGAAATATTCCTTGAAGTCATTAATCAATTTCACTGTTTCTTTAAATAGTTCCTCGTTGCGGCAACGGTTCATTAATATGGTTTCTGCACCGAACATTTCCGGAACTTCCGTCAATACGCTTGTACCGCCTTGTGCCACCAGGAAGTCGGAGAACATTCCCAGTAACGGATTGGCTGTGATACCTGAGAAACCGTCCGAACCACCGCACTTCAAACCCACGCGCAATTCACTCAAAGGAACATCCACGCGCTCGTCTTTGCTTGCTTTTTCGTATAGCTCGCGCAGCAACTTCATACCTTCTTCGTACTCGTCGCCCACCTTTTGAGTAACCATGAATTTTACGCGATCTTCATCGTACTCTCCCAGGAATTCGCGGAATACATCCGGCTGATTGTTTTCACAACCCAAGCCCACCACCAGAACTGCACCGGCATTGGGATGCAATACCATGTCACGCAGAATCTTCTTTGTATTTTCATGGTCGTCACCCAACTGTGAGCAGCCATAATTATGCGGATAAGCCATGATTGCATCCACACCCTTACCGCCTGTTTCCCGGCGCAAACCTTCGGCCAGTTGGTTGATGATACCGTTCACACAACCTACAGTCGGTATAATCCAAACTTCGTTACGAATGCCCACTTCGCCATTTTTGCGGCGATACCCTTTGAATGTCAGATCTTTGTGCGGAATATCCAGTGTTACACTTGTCGGATTGTAAGTATAGTCCAGCAATCCTGCCAGGTTCGTCTGAATATTATTTTCGTTCATCCACTCCCCTTGTTTCTTTGCCATACGTGCATGGCCGATAGGGTACCCATATTTAATGACGTTTTCGCCCTCTGCAAAATCTTTTAATGCAAATTTGTGTCCGGCGGGTACTTCCTCGTTCAGAGTGATTTCCACTCCGTCCACAGTGAGTTTTTCTCCTGCTGGCAGCGTTACAATAGCTACGGCTACATTATCAGCAGGGTTGATTTTAAGGTACTTAGTTTCCATAATTACTCTTATTATTTATTATGATAAAATTCAATATTTTCCTTCGTCAACAAGTCAATCGGCATAAAGTTCTCTCTTGGAACTTCCTTTTTGAAAATCAGGTAATCACATAGCGCCTTGATTCCGTCGAATCCCTGTAACTCCGGCTGTTGGGCTATGAGGAAAGATACGCTGCCCTCCATCAGACATTTCACGTTACGTTCCAGTAAGTCATACCCCATCAGATTAAAAGCTGTTTTTCCTTGTTTCAACAAGTACTCTCCAACGATATACACTTTTGAATTGAAAGTGATACCATTCTTCACGTTCGGATGTTTTCTGAAAAAGTCGTCCAGCATCTGTGCATCATCACTGTCCCGCTTGGCATGTAAGTCCAGTTCCCAAATGCGGCAGTGGGGGTGATGCTTCAACATATACTCCCGGAAACCGATTTCGCGGCGTTCCTGCTGGTTAGATCCCACAATACCCTCGTTTATTTTGCGGAAGATTACTACTTCCTGCTCATTTCCTGCAAGTAGCATCATCATTTTTGCGGCGAAGTATCCGCTTTGGTGAGAATTCTGTCCAAAGAAGGAAAGGGCGGGCTGATCTTTCAGATTTGAGTCTATATATATATAAGGTGTAGAACGTCGGTTCAATTCCTCTGTGAAAGATTTCGTATGCTGCGGCACGGTGGGGGCAAACATGACGCCGTCCGGTGCCTGTTCCAAGATGCCTTGGGCGACATTTACGAATGAATGATAATCGAACGGATCGTAATAGGAGAGGTCTACGGAGATATTGAAATCCGAATACGCTATCAGTGCATCGTGAATGCCGGCTTCTACCGCAGTCCAGTATTCGCCTTCCTCATGTTGCGGCAGCAGGCAGGAGAATGCGTATTTCTTGTTGGATGCCAGTGCGCTGGCGTACATATTAGGCTGGTAATCCAGTTGCTTCAGGATTTCTTCCACCCGTTTCCGGCTGGCTTCCGACACACCACTACGGCCGTGTATCACACGATCTACTGTCCCCACTGATACATCCGCCATTTTGGCGATATCCTTGATTCTAATTCTTTCTGCCATCAGGTTATTTACAATTTACAATGTACAATTTACAATTCTGTGGTTTATCATTTACGCATTTCACAAGTTATCATTTACGCATTTCACAAGTTATCATTTACGCATTTACCATTTATCATCTACGCTTTTTACAAGTCACTGCCTGTCTCAGCTTTTATCTGCATAGCCAAATTGTACATTGTAAATGGTAAATTGTACTTCCTCTTGTGCTCGCACACAATAATAATCTTAATATTTTCAGCACAAATATATGACAATTTTTGTAATTACGAAAATTGTTGTATCTTTGTGCCCGCACACGAAGGCTATGAAGAACGAACCGTATTTTAGTTTACTCTCCATGGTATCAGGTGATTAAGGCTATTTTTGGCCCTAAAATGACAAATTGAAAGTTCTAAATTAATCACATATTAAAAAATAAATAAGATTATGGGAAAGAAAGTCGTTACATTAGGTGAGATCATGTTGAGACTGTCCACTCCGGGAAACACTCGTTTTGTTCAGTCTGATTCATTTGACGTAGTATATGGCGGTGGTGAAGCAAACGTTGCTGTCAGCTGTGCCAATTACGGACATGATGCTTACTTTGTGACTAAATTGCCGAAACACGAAATCGGACAATCTGCTGTAAATGCATTGCGCAAATATGGTGTAAAAACAGATTTCATTGCCCGTGGCGGCGATCGCGTGGGTATCTACTATCTTGAAACAGGTGCTTCCATGCGTCCCAGCAAAGTAATCTACGACCGTGCACATTCTGCTATCGCTGAAGCTGATGCAGCTGATTTCGACTTCGATGCCATTATGGAAGGTGCCGATTGGTTCCACTGGTCAGGTATTACTCCTGCTATCTCTGATAAAGCTGCCGAACTTACCAAATTGGCTTGTGAAGCTGCAAAACGTCACGGTGTTACGGTTTCTGTTGACCTCAACTTCCGTAAGAAACTCTGGACAAAAGAGAAAGCTCAGTCTATCATGAAGCCTTTGATGCAGTACGTAGATGTTTGTATTGGTAATGAAGAAGATGCAGAACTCTGCTTAGGCTTTAAACCCGATGCTGACGTAGAAGGCGGAAAGACGGATGCTGAAGGATACAAAGGTATTTTCAAGGCAATGGCTAAAGAATTCGGCTTTAAATATGTAATCTCTACTTTGCGTGAATCATTCTCTGCAAGTCACAATGGCTGGAAGGCAATGATTTACAACGGCGAAGAATTCTACGAATCCAAGCGTTATGATATCAACCCGATTATCGACCGTGTAGGTGGTGGCGACTCTTTCTCTGGTGGTATCATTCACGGTTTGCTGACGAAACCCAATCAGGGTGCAGCTCTTGAATTTGCAGTAGCTGCTTCTGCATTGAAGCATACTATCAATGGTGACTTTAACCTGGTATCTGTAGAAGAAGTTGAATCACTGGCCGGTGGTGATGCAAGTGGACGTGTTCAACGCTAAAAAATAGTTATAAGAAGATGGCAAAGTTTGATAAAATAGCTGTGCTGAACAAAATTGGTTCAACCGGCATGGTTCCTGTATTTTACCATAAAGATGCAGAAGTTGCAAAAAAAGTAGTGAAAGCTTGTTACGAAGGTGGTGTTCGTGCATTTGAATTTACCAATCGTGGCGACTTTGCTCATGAAGTATTTGCAGAAGTTGTGAAGTTTGCAGCAAAAGAATGTCCTGAGATGGCAATGGGTGTGGGTTCTATTGTAGATCCTGCAACGGCTGCCCTTTATTTGCAATTGGGTGCTAACTTTGTTGTAGGTCCGTTGTTCAATCCTGAAATCGCTAAGATTTGCAACCGTCGTCTGGTGGCTTACACTCCGGGATGCGGAAGTGTGTCGGAAGTTGGCTTTGCACAAGAAGCAGGCTGCGATCTCTGCAAGATATTCCCGGGTGATGTTCTCGGTGCAAAACTTGTAAAAGGTTTGCTGGCTCCGATGCCTTGGTCTAAGTTGATGGTGACCGGTGGAGTAGAACCTACTCAGGAAAACTTGACTTCCTGGATTAAAGCAGGTGTATTCTGCGTAGGTATGGGTTCAAAACTCTTCCCGAACGATAAAGTTGCTGCGGAAGATTGGGCTTATGTTACTGAAAAATGTAAAGAAGCGCTGGCTTATATAGCAGAAGCAAGAAAATAAGATATTTCATTTTGTTTAAAGGTGTTTAAAGGGGACAACCATTGGAGTTGGCAGATTGTTGCTACTCCAATGGTTTGTTTTTTTATAATATACACTATTTCTTGTGGAGTATTTATAGTAAGCCTATAAAACTTGTATATCCTATTCTTTTGGTTTTTATAAAACTTGTATATATTATTAAGTTTTATTCCTTAAAAACTTGTACATCTTATTATTTAATTTTATATTTGTAGCCAAATAAGCGTTTATCGAATTATATTATTAATATATATAGGTATGAAACAACGAAAGATGAAACAGATTGTGTTCCTGTCCCTTATGTCAATGCTTCTACTGGGTAGCTGCACGGATAGAGATGTGTATCAGGGAGGAGGAGAGGAGACCGGTAAGAATACCCCTCTCAAGCCTTCGGAAGTTTTTGACTTCAGCATGATGCAGCAGGTAAAAGTAAATGTGGACTACGGGTTTGCAGGTGATTATTATATCACTTTTGACCTTTATAGTCAAGACCCTATGAAGGAAGAAAATGATTCATGGATAAAAGATGAATCACTGTCTCCTGTTTACTCGGCTCCTACTGACAAGAAAGGACGATATTCAGGTACGGTTGAAATTCCTTCAGACATTACGGAAGTATGGCTCTACACTGATTATTTAGGTGCTATTTCACCGGTTAAGTTGACTATTTCTAATGGTGAGATAAACTATAATCAGAGTGCATACATTGCATCGCTGCAAACTAAGACAAGGGGTACAACAACTGGTGGCCATAATTATTTGGATGATTGGATGCTTATGCCTGGTGTAGACTGGGATGGATACGGTATGCCCAATAATATGGAGGCTGCCTTGAGTGCACCACCGGCAGAAATCTTATATAGTATTCGGAGTACGTACAGTAACATTAGCGGGCGCCAGATTAAGGACTTACATCCCGAATGGCTTAATAATAATACGACTTCTGAGATAAAGATAATCAAAGATACAGAGCTGAGCCTTGTCTTTGTGGCAAGTAGTGCCAGTTTTAACAATACAGTAGGGTATTTCACTTATAAATCAGGGACTGTTCCTACTCCGGAAACAGTTCAAAAAGTGCTTGCATTCCCCAATGCTTCTCCAATTTCTAAAGTTTCTGATGGAGAGCGTACGGGATCGTTGCTGTGTGGACATGAGGTGAAACTTAAATATTGGAACGAAGATGAGCAGAAATTTGAGGATAAGTTTCCTGCTGGTGTTACTGTAGGATGGTCTTTGCAGGCAAATGCATTCAAGTCTGGTGATATTTTGAAAGGTATTGGAATTCGTTATTCATATAGTACTATGAATTATGATAATTCACAGCGTGTAGTAGCTTTGCGTGATGGAGGTACGGATCAGATTGTAGCTATCGGCTTTGAGGATAATGTAGATTTTGATTATTGTGATGCTACCTTCTATCTGAAGATTGCAGAAGCAAATGCTATTGATCCGGGTGGTCCGGAATTGCCTCCGGTAGATCCTCCCAGCAATGTCACCACTACCTATAAGGGAACTTTAGCTTACGAAGACCAATGGCCGGCACAAAAAGATTATGATATGAATGATGTTGTGATGACCTATCAGTCTACTCTGTATCGAAATGTTGTAAGTAATAAAATTTATAAGATTGTAGATGAATTTATTCCACTCCACAGTGGCGGCACACACATTTGCGGTTTTGGATATCAGCTCCATAATCTTACACCGGACAGAGTAAGAAGTATCGAAGTTTCGGGCCCTGACGGTTGGAAAATAGAGACGGCTCAATCGCATCCTACTGTAATCCTGTTTGATAATATGAAAAGCGTTTTAAATCAGAAGTTCACCGTAACCATTGAATTGGCAGATGTTGATTTGAGTCAGGTGACACCTCCTTACAATCCTTTCATATTCGTTAATGGTAGAAGCAGGGAAGTGCATCTGGTAAATTACGCACCTACGGATAAAGCTGATAAGTCATTCTTTAATACGAGTGATGATATGTCAAATATCGATGAGGGAATCTATTATATCACCCGCTATGGAGAAGAAGTAGATATTATGCCGTTTGCCATTAATCTTCCTATTCTCGACTTTAGTATTCCTACAGAAGGTGTGAAGATATATGATACCTATCCTGATTTTATTGGTTGGGTAAAATCAAAGGGAACCACGAATAAGAATTGGTATAAGAATAAGAAGTAAATAACAACTTCTTTGAGTAAAAAGAGTTTTATCTATGGCAAAACATAGATAAAACTCTTTTTTTTATACTTTTGTCTAGTCAATGATGAATAACAGAAAAAAACGCTATTGTATGAAACAGCAAGCACTATTGTCTATTTTGTTTTGTGGCGGAATAATAGGAGGATTTATCTCCTGTAATCATTCCTCATCACTTCAGAGCCGGAAAGAGGCGTTAGGTAAATTTATTTTTCAAGATACCCAGCTTTCTGAGCCTGCAGGACAATCATGTGCAACTTGCCATACGGCTGATAAAGGTTTCGCTGACCGTGATTCCCGCATTGTATCCGAAGGTGCTGTTCGCGGCCTCTACTCCCAGCGTAATTCTATGACTATTTGCTACTCTATGTACGTTCCTTCGCTTTATTTTGATGAGGAAGAGGAGACTTATGTAGGTGGACTCTTTTGGGATGGACGTTCCCCATCATTGCAGCACCAGGCAGGCGAACCATTCCTTAATCCTGTAGAGATGGGAAATCCCGATAAAGAATCAGTTGTAAACAAGGTGCGTCGTGCATCGTATTATCCTGAATTAGTACGTCTTTATGGTGAAACCGACAATGTAGATTCCCTCTATGCTCATATCACGGATGCGCTTTCCATTTATCAGCAATCCGAAGAAGTAAATTCTTTTTCCTCCAAATATGATGCATGGGAGAGAGGGGAATATGTCTTTACAGAAACAGAAGTACGCGGAATGGATCTCTTTGAAAATAAAGGAATGTGTGCTGAGTGCCATATCCTGGATAAAGATGAGCGTGCCGGACGTGTTCTTTTTACCGATCATACTTATGACAATCTTGGTATTCCGCGTAATCCGGAAAATCCACATTTTCGTGTGCCGGCCGACTATTTTCTTCTTACTCCGGATAGTATTGACTTGGGATTAGGTTCCATTGTGGGCAAAGAAGAAGAAAATGGCAAATTCCGTGTTCCTACATTGCGCAATATTGCTTTGACCGCTCCTTATGGGCATAATGGTTATTTTAAAACTCTTGAAGAGATCATTCACTTTTATAATGTACGCGACGTGAGTGATGAATTTCCTCCTGCCGAGTGTCCTGCCACAGTCAATCGTGATGAGTTGGGAAACCTTGGTCTGACCCCTGAAGAAGAGGCCGATCTCGTTGCATTCATAAAAACGTTAACAGATGATTATGAGAGTATTCGAAAGTGATTATAACCGTAAACAAAGTTGGATAAACTTAAAAATATGTTATAAAACACATGTTTTTTCGTGCGACTGTTTGCGTGCACGGGATTTTTTCATACCTTTGTATCGCAGTTGAGAAACTGCTCATGATTTTGACTTTTAAATAAATTAGTTTTTTAGTTTTCAATAAAGGATTAGTTAGGGTAAAAAGATTTAGTTAATAGTTTTTCATAGGCTAAAATTTGGATTAAGAAAATAGGTAATTAGGTATAAAAGGTAAAAGAGAAAGTTTGTTTTTATAGGTAATTAGAAGTTTTATTTTTGGTAAAAAGAAGATTGATTTTTAGGTAACAATGATGCAGTTTAAAAGAAAAGCCTTAAAGGCTTTTCTTACAGAGGCGAGAGGTTCGTGAGAGCTTGCTCGTTTTTTTATGTCCCAAAGTGAAAAATGGGACATTTTCTTTTTTTAAGAAATGATGATTATTTCAGTCATTCTTTGTATATTTGTAGCATCATCTACATAAAAAATTAATTTTGGAACAGATACTGCTTATACTCGATTGGGTTTTATACGTATTGTTTGCGATAAACATATTGTATTTATTAGTTTATAGCTTAGCATCACTTCGCCGAGATATGCCGGTGCCTCCACCTGCAACAAGGTATAAGCGTTTTGCCATACTTATTCCTGCCTATCGGGAAGATGTAGTAATACACGAATGTGTGCGTTCCTGCTTGGATCAGGATTATCCTGTCGATCAATTTGATATTGTGGTTATTTCAGATCACATGAAGCCTGAAACTAATGTTTCCCTCTCCGCACTTCCCATTCGCTTAGTCGAAGTTCATTTTGAGCATAGTACCAAGTCTAAAGCTTTGAATGCCGCAATGGCAGCTATAGGTAATAATTATGATGTAGCTTTAATACTTGATGCTGATAATGTTATTCCTTATACCTATCTGAATGATATTAATGACCTTTATGCTTGTTCCGGGGTGGAAATAGTACAGACTCATCGTGTAGCTAAAAATTTGAATAGTGATATGGCTCTTCTTGATGCTATGAGTGAAGAGATTAATAATACTATTTTTCGTTTAGGGCATGCAAAACTGGGAATGTCAGCTGCTCTGATCGGTTCAGGTATGGCATTTCGTTATGACTTATTCCGTGATACGATGGCAAATATCAAAGCAGTGGGTGGTTTTGACCGGGAACTGGAATTGACTTTGCTTTATCAAGGAAAACATTTTCATTATTTGCCAGAAACATTCGTATTTGATGAAAAAGTGCAGAATACGAATGATTTTTCTCGTCAACGTCGTCGTTGGCTTTCAGCGCAGTGGCATTATTGTAGGGTATTTGCACGTTATTTATTCAAGGCAATAGCAGCTCGTAATTGGGATTTTTGTGATAAGCTGTTTCAGCAACTCTCCATACCTCGTTTATTATTGTTAGGTTTTACATTTTTTCTTGCATTCATTTGCTCTTTCTACAATTTTTACTGGAGTATAAAATGGTGGGGGATTTTCCTACTATTGGTTGTTGCATTGCTTACTGCTGTGCCTCGTAGATTTTGTACCAGTCGTTTAGCAATGGCATTCCAGAAACTTCCTTATACTTTTTGGCTAATGGCAACTAATATTTTTAAATTGCGTGGAGCCAATAAAAGATTCATTCATACATCGCATGGAATAACAAAGTAGAAATAGCTATTATTGAGTTTAATCTAAAATAAAGCATTAATGTATGGTACAAAATAAGCCATTAAAGATTGTTTATTGTATTCCTTCTTTAGCTGTGGTAGGGGGAGGACAAAGGATTTTGGCAATAAAAGCTAATTATTTTGTCGAAAAATTTGGGTATGAAATTCATGTAATTGCTACAGATAATGGAAATATTTCACCTTATTTCCATCTTCATCCGTCTATACGAATTCATAATTTGGATATAAATTATGATCGAGTAGGTCCTTTATATATGCGTTTCTTTTCTTATTTTTATAAACGTTATTTACATAAGAAGCGGTTAAATGTGTGTTTAAAGGAATTAAACCCGGATTTTACTATTCTGATGTTACGTCGTGAGTTAAGCTTTATAATGGATATGGCAGATCGTAGTATAAAGATAGCTGAAAACCATTTTGAAAAGCATAGTTATTTGAATAATGCGAATTATGCTTTGTTACGCTATTTTCCTAAGTGCATATGGAGAAAATGGCAGAGAATACAAATTGAATGTTTAAAGAAGGTAGAGCGTTTTGTTGTGTTAACTTATGAAGACGAAAAACAATGGTTTGAATTGGATAATATAACCGTTATTCCTAATCCCTTGACCTTTATTCCTGAACATAAATCATTTTGCAATTCTAAACAAGTCATTGCTGTAGGGCGGTATGTGAATCAAAAAGGTTTTGATTTATTGATTTCTGCATGGCAAATGATTGCCTCTAAGCATCAGGATTGGACATTAAAAATCTATGGTGATGGTCCATTGCGTGAAAGGTTACAACGAAAAGTAATAGATGCCGGCCTTTCTGATTCATGTAAATTGGAGTTCCCTGTAAAAGATATTGCAGCAAAGTATGCAGAAAGTTCCGTTTTTGTATTAAGTTCACGTTTCGAAGGATTCGGTTTAGTAATTGTAGAGGCTATGGCTTGTGGTCTCCCTGTGGTTTCTTTTGATTGTCCATGTGGACCAAAAGATATTATTTCAGACCATGTGGATGGTATATTGGTGAAAACAGGTGATGTCGAGGAGTTAGCCAGACAAATTTCTTATTTAATTGAACATGATGAAATACGTGAACAAATGGGCAAGAGGGCGTTGGAAAATGTTCAAAGGTACAAAATAGAAAATATAGCTATTTTGTGGAGAGAGCTATTTTATACATTGTTACAAGAGAAAAATAATAAATGAAAACTCCACTCATAACTTTGGGTATCCCAATATATAATGCTGCTGATCTTATTGAGCGTACATTATTATCAGCTTTCAATCAGACTTATCCTAATATTGAATATCTTTTAATAGATGATAAAGGTAATAGTATGGATATTGTTCGTAGAGTTGTGGCAGAACATCCGCGCAATAAAGATATACATATTATTGACCAAAAATATAACCAGGGGACAGGAGCAGCACGTAATGCGATAGTTTCACATGCTAATGGGGAGTATTTGTTTACAATGGACTGCGATGACGTGATTGTTCCTAATTGTATAGAAGTACTGTATAAGAAAATGGTGGAGCATCCTGTTGATTTTGTTGCATCTTCTTTTGTACGTCGTGATTTGCAAGGAAATATATACCCTGGTGGCTGTCAGTATGTAGATACTTTGATAGAAGGAGAAGATCTTGCTGTAGCTCAATACCGTTATGGAAAAGGTAAAAATATTTTTGTAGCAACATGGAATAAACTCTATCGGACTACCTTTTTACGTGATAATAATATACGTTGTGTTCCTCAGTATTTAATTGATGACCCTTGGTTTACATATCAAGTTATAATGTGTGCCCAGTCATGTCGGTTAATATCTGATTGTACTTTGTTTTTTACTTATAATCCGTCTTCTGTGACAAGTATTAAAGAACAAGAGGGGTATACGGATTTTCTTGCAGAACAATACTTGGGTACGCAAAGATTAAAAGCAGAATACATACGTTCGTTAACGAGCAAGCAATTCTATATGGGAGCTTTGCTTGATTTAATGAAAATGAGTTTATATCATCTTTATAGGACGTGTGCTTCATCTAAAATAACAAAAGAGAAAAAAGATTTCTTTTTGCAGGGATTTTTGATGCGACGCTTCCTGTATCCTCAGAGGTGGGTTTTTAAAGATAAGAATTTATATAAAGCACTACCTTTACTTGCTTTCTATGCTTTACCAATGAGAGCAAAGAAAAGTATAATGATTTTTTTGATAAGTATTGATTTACGCAAAATATTAAATCGTTGGTTTCATTTTTAGAATTATGGTATCAATTATAACAGTTAATTACAATGGCTGGAAGGACACTTGTGATTTAATAGCGTCGTTAAAGCAGTTTGAAACCTATCCATATGAGGTTATTGTTGTTGATAATGCGTCGTGTGGAGATGATGTAAAGCAAATTAGGCTAGCGTATCCGGATGTGATAGTTTTGAGTAGTGAAAGGAATTTAGGATTTGCCGGAGGAAATAATCTGGGATATCAATATGCTAAAGGAGACTATATCTTTTTTTTAAATAACGATATGGTTGTCAAGGAGCCTATGTTAGCTCCTATGGTTGCTAAACTTAAAAATGATGATTATGCAGGCGTTTCACCTTGCATTATTTATTTATATAAACCAGAGCGTATACAGTATTATGGTTACAAAGATATGACCTCTATAACATTGAAACATACTACGGAAAGCTTTGATTTTACTCGACGAGACTGTTTTCTGCAACCTAAAGAAACAGAAGTTTTACATGGAGGAGCCATGATGGTACGGCGTGATGTAATAATTAAAGTGGGTGTGATGACAGAAATTTATTTCCTGTTCTATGAAGAATTTGATTGGAGCCGTAGATTACGTGAAGCAGGGTACAAGTTGTTTTATGAGCCGACTTCTGTGGTATACCATAAGGAGAGTATGACGATTAAACCGCAAACTCCCATACGAGAGTATTATCTTACTCGTAGCAGAATGATTTACGCAAGGCGTAACTGTAAAGGATGGCGTAAACTGCTCTCTTGTTTCTATCAATGTTTTGCAGTTCTTCCTAAAAAGACTTTGAGTTATGCGTGTAAGAGGCGTTTTGATTTAATTTTAGCTGTATGGAAAGGAACTTTTCATGGCTTAATAAATCCATTAAAATGATATTATCTTTGACGTTTAAGGGCATCTTGTAGAAATGTCAATGATTGCTCTTTTTTTTCTTCCTTAATGAAGTTTACTTTTGTCCAGTCGATGGCAGAATGTAATTTTGCTTGATTGAATTCACTTGAGTTGGTTATTAATCTATCCTCTAAATTGAACATTTCTAGTAATGAACGAAAGCGTGCTATTCCCCGTTTTTCATTTGCGTAAACAATAAAAGGCTTATTGAATATGATTGAAAACACACAACCGTGAAAGGAGTCAGTTATAATTATGGCCGCTTTATTGAAGCCTTGAATCCATCTCTCTACGGGAGGAATTACTTTGTCCTCTACTTTACTATTAGGCAAGGTGCTTTTGGGGAATACCGTGAATTTCTTTAATTCCTCATCTATGCATATGTTATCGATTAATTTTTTTTTGTCAGGAGTCATATCTAAAATATAATAGAACAGTTCTTTAGTTTTTTTTATTTCTGTGCTATAAGGGACTATTTTTAAATATTCATCTTTCTCTAACAACATAGTCGGATCTAATACAAGCTGAGGTGCAGCTGGGCACTTCCATTTGAATACATTGTTTATTAAATGTAATGCAGAACTCTCACGTACGGATACAGCATCGAATTTTTCAATCAGATTTCCGCAGTCTCTTATTTCTTTTTCTGAATATTCCTGCATGTCCGTGCCAAATGAAGCAGCATATGATATCCGTAAGGTCTTCTGATTATTCTTTAAAAAATCAAGAAAGAATGAACGGATATCAGGAAAAGCATATTTAGGACGCCATACTTGGTCAGAACCAACTATAATGGCATCAAATTTATAATCGTTAAGTTCGTTTAGAGACAAGGCATCTTTGTATTTATGAGGTGTTAGCGGTATATTACTACTAATAAATTCATCAGCATATTTATGTACTATATCTCTATCTCTAATAATCTTGTGTTCGGAAAACACACAACTATATTGTCTACCTAATATTTTATTGATAAAACGCTTAGTATAGAGAAATGGACGTTGTTTTAATGGTGGAAGTTTTTGCTCTTGTACAATAGCTATGTTACATACTTCATGCCCTAAACTTTGGAGAGTGTGTATTAGTGCATAGCATTGTAAGTTTCCTCCGTAATTATAATGAAGGGGTAAGGTTAAAATTGCTATTTTCATATCTGTTATTTTAATCTTGCTATAAATTAATCTCCTCTTAAACCTAAACTTCTTCCTCCATCGACAATAATATTTTGTCCGATAATGAAAGAAGATTCATCAGATGCCAAAAAGGCTGCAGTGTTTGCAATATCTTCTGGTTTTCCATATGTATAAGAATAATTAGTTTTAGTGATTTTGTCTATTATTTCGGGGGTTACCTCTCCACGTTGCACGATACCGGGAGATATACAATTCACGTTTATTCCTCCTTTTCCTAATTCCATAGCTAAGGATTTGGTATAAGCTATTATTCCTGCTTTACTTGCTGCATATTCAGAATAGCCTGCTTTGCCTTGTAAACCAATAACGGATGAAATAAAGATGATCTTTCCAGACTTTTGTTTTCTCATTTGTATAGCTGCTTTCTGGGAACAAAAAATGGCCCCTCTAAGATTTGTAGACAGTGTATTATCAATAACAGAGAAATCTTGTGAGACTATATTTGCATGCTTTTCACGAGCTGATCCCCCAGCTGTATAAATGAATATATCTATATGTCCAAATTGAGATATCAGTTTTTCAAATTTAAGGGTAATATCATCATCATCTTTGACATTTATTATACATGCATTTGCTTTATATCCCAATGTATTTATTTCATTAACAACTGGCTGTATGCTTTCATTGTGAGTTCCACAAACAATAACGTTCGCACCTTCTGCAGCTAATCTGCAACAGCATGCTCTTCCTATTGCACCAGACCCTCCGATGACTACAGCTACTTTTCCTTGAAATCTTCCATGGTCAGACAAGTTTATTTCATAGGGTCTTGTTACATGGAAAGAGGAGTATCTCTTTCTCAATATTACTCCTATTTTTCTATCAATAGAGAAAATGTTTTTGATAATATTCTTTATTGTACTCATCTCTTGTCTTTTATAATAGTTCTTGTTATTTTTTGAATGATTATGCTTCTTTCATTTGAAGAAAGCCCTACTAAGAAAATGGCTATTCCCATACTAAGAAAACAAAGCAGCATGTAAATTCCTAATCCTATAATATGAAGGTTGGTATAGTACTTATGAATTAGTAAAGGGATAGTAGTTCCTGTGAGTACAACAACAGCTCCTCTTAAATAGATTGATGTAATAAATTTTCCTACTTTTATTTTTATGGATTTTTTTAAAAAATATAATCTGATACCGTTAATAATAATCATAAGACTAATAGATACAATATAGGGTATATAAGGAGGGTAATTCCAATGTAGTAGTAAAATACTGATTGGAAGATTCAATAGACCAATGCTGCTTATTGTTATATGGTAATTTCGGATTTTACCAGTAGCTGCTTGTGCGGCAGCTAGCGTAGGACCAAAGGATTCTAGCATGGAAAGTATGAGGGTTAAGCGTACAAAAATTATTGTATATTGAGGGTACTCTCCTAACCATAATGTTAAAATCTGTTCGGTCTTTATTAGTATGGGAATAGCAAAGAATGAGATAAGATAGAATCCCATACGTGCTCCTAAACTAACAAGACTTCTCACTTCTTTTAGTTCACCAGCTGCATAGTTCTTGACGATTTGCGGATTTAAAGCTTGCATGAAATTAGTAACAAAGCCATAGATTACAGTATTCACTTGTACAGCTATTCCTCTCGCTGCATTGACTAATGTGTTAAAAAAGATATTCAATATGATATTTACGCCTTGATTTTTCAGCATGACAGAAAATACACTTATCATGTTCCAGCTAGAAAAAGAAAGCATTTCCTTCATTATAGTTTTGTTTATAGAGTAGTGGTTATCGCATTCTTCAAAATGTATTTCTGCATATCTGCTATAGACTAATCTAACGATTAATTGTGCGATCATCAACATGATAGCATATATGATAAGCTTATCTCCTCCAATCCATTGCAGAAGGAATACAACTAATAATTTAAGAGTTACTTCTAAAATACTGATATATGCAAAGGCAGACATTTTTTCGTGGGCTATAATAGCTGCGTTATAGGGTACGCTCATAATCGAAATTACAAAGCTTGCAATAGAACATTGGTACACCCAGTTTGCTGCATACATTCTTTCAGAAGGGATGTTCATTTGAGTGTTTAGAAACCATAACCCTAAAGTTTCTGCCAATAGTATGATAATGAGAGATAAGATTAGGTGGATGGACAAGCTGGTTCTAAATATGTCCTTTAACTTACCCGTATTCTGTGATCCCATTTCATAATTTAAAAAACGTTGGGTGGATGAAGCCAAAGTAGTACTTAAAAAAGAGAAAGTGCCAATAATTCCTCCAACTACGCTATATGTACCGAAGTCATTTGCCCCTAATACATTTAATACTATTCGTGATGTATATAAGGTAACCAGCAAAGTAAAAAACATTCTGATATAGAGAAACAGAGTGTTTTTCACAATAATATTTTTATTTGCCTTCATTGCATTATTTATTGCTTAATGATGCGTATTGCCTTTTTTGCAATGTTTTTGGCTTCATTGACTATTTTTTCGGACATAGAAGGATGATATAAAGAAGAGGTGAAATCTTGCATTGCATTTATATCTCTTACTGTTGTTGAGTGGACTTCCAATAATATGGGGTGTTCTATACTTAAATCTGTTAGTATATTGATTCCTTCATCTATTTCATCTTTGGATGACGCTTCTATATATTGAAAACCTAAAGATTCGACCCATCCTTGGGCAGAAGTTATATGTCCGGCAGCAATATGTGCAGGCAGGGTTTTGCGCATTTCTTTATTAATGGGGGCATACATAACAGCTCCACCCTCATTGTTTATAAGCATAATACGTAACTTCTTTGATAAATGTCTGTTCCACAGAGCATTCATGTCGTAGAAGAAAGATAAGTCACCGATAATTAGAAAGGTTGCTTTAGGGTTTGCTGCTGCAAATCCTACCGCAGTTGACATACTTCCGTCAATGCCATTTACACCACGATTGCAGTTGATACGGATTGAATCATTGGTTGGAAAGAAATGTGCCATTCGGATGGTACAACTATTGGCTAATTGTAGATCTGCATTTTCAGGGAAGTTGGTTAGAAGCCTACCGATGGCATATAATTCTCCACATTCTGCTGTTGGTATCGGAATTTGGCAAGATATTTTCTTCCAAGCTTCTTCATAATCATTCTGATGTGTAGCAATGCCTGTAGATGATAATTGTTCAAAAAAGAATGCTTCTCCCATTTCGAATATTTCAGTAAGGGTTCTGAAAGGATCGCACACTTTATCTTCATATCCTACTTGCCAATGAGGAATTTTAGCAGGTCGTAACAGTGCTTTTATTTCATTGTTGAAAATATAATTTCCTCCTATGCTGATAACGATGTCAGGTATTAAATTAGCCTTGTCTTCCCATCTTAATGAGGATAAAATGGCTGGCACATTGTAAATAGCCTTTGGATGGTGAAGATTCGATATTTTATCAGTCAGTATAGTAACATTGAAACATTCACAGAATCTGTCAATTGCCTTTTTAAAACGGTCGGTCAAAGAGACGGACTGCCCCCAGATAATCATTATTTTTTTGTTGTTCAGTTTTGTTGATGCCTCTATCCACATTTCGGGGGGAGCGTCAGCTCTTCTTAAAGATATTTTTCTAACCTCTGGTAAAGAGGTATTAGAAAATGTATCATTTCGATGAGATGTGAAAGGTATATTAAGGTGTACCGGCCCTTTCCCATGGTGATTTAGTTCCAAGAGCCCTTCGTTTAAGATACGATTAGCATACCATTCATCAGTATCTGTTTTTATTTCACGGAGTTGTCCTTGGTACTTTGTACAGTTAGTGAATGTGCTTAATTGGTCATACATTTGGTCCTCCAGTTGATTGAGTAATTCCGGAGGACGGTCACTGGATAGAATAAGCAAGGGCAATTTCTGATAAAATGCTTCTACTATAGCACTTCCGTAATTCATACATGCAGTTCCTGAAGAACAGGTTATTGCAACGGGATCCCCTGTCTGCTGAATCATGCCTAATGCAAAAAAAGCAGCACTCCTCTCATCCACAACAGAATAAAGACTGAAAGAATTGTCCGCTTCCAAAGAATGAACTAAGGAAAAGTGGCGGCTACCGGGGGATACCACAATTCTCTTTATTCCAAATTGTTTCAGTAATGATATTATTTGGAGAACTAATTTATTGTCTGAGTACATAAATAGAGTTAGTTGGGGTTATTATATGTAGGCAAAAATACTAAACCTTTATAAGAGGAGCAACATTTATCTCATGTTTTTGATATTTTTGAATAATGTAAGAAAAATGCATTATTTCATTTAGGAGAAACTATTTCTACATCTTTTCGAGAAAGAGTAAGGTTAACTATCTGAAAAGATATTATGTAGTAGTTTGTTGTTTTGTGTAAATTTGAGGTGAAGAGAGGGGTTTACCACCCCTCTCTCTCCACTTCAAAGCACGGACATTCCTTCGTCCACTCCATCGGTTCCACCTCCCCGTTTCCATTCACATCCGGACTCAGATCCCGGTGTCCCACTACCCGTGCCTCCGGATAATCCATTTTCAGCGCCCGCACCAGTACCCGCAACGAATGTCGCTGCCACTCCGTCCGGGTGTCCTTTGCCAGTCCGTGGCTGTCCAGTCCACCCTCATAGCAGATACCGATTGAGTGAGCATTGTACCCACGCGCGTGGGCACCGACCCTCTCGACCGTGCGTGTGGACTTGATATCACCGTTACGGCGAACGTAGAAATGATAGCCGATACCATCAAAACCACGGAGGCGGTGGGCGGTGTCCAAGTCGTGCTCGGTAAAGGGGCGGTCCTCGCGGGTGGCACTGCAATGGATGACGATTAAATCGATCTTCCTCATACGTGTTTACAAATTCATCGCGTTCGCACTAAAAGCGCCTATTATAGCCGAAGCCACCGCGATGATTACCTTCAAAATCTTGTCCCAAGTCGTTTTTTTCATAAGAGAGTTTTTTAGTGATTAGTGATAAATGATAAGCAGGCTGCGCAGCCTTTAATTTTTAATTCTTTAATTTTTAATTTCCAAAGCCTCCGGCTTTAGACCCTATCCCAGCGGATCATCCTCAATACCGCCGTCTCCGCCATCGCCACCAGTATTTCCGCCACCGGAATTGCCACCGGACGAGCTGCCGTCTTCGGACACTAATTCGAAGGTGATGTTATTGGCACCCCCTCTGGTACTGGCATTGCTGTCGTTCACCAGACGCAAGGTGTTGGCCACCTTGAAACGGATGTTGACACGTTCGATATTTTTCACCGTACAGTCCTTGGCCACTTCGGTGGCGCGACATTTAAAGGTGGTGTGGAAAATTCCGAAACCGTCCAGGCGGACACTGTTACCGTCGGTCATCACCTGGCGCATCTGGCGCACAATGGCTTTACCGACGTGTACCACGTCCTCGGCCGACATTCCGCCCAAGGCTTCGATGTCCTGCGCGATGCGTTCGAGGTCGAAGATCTTTGCATCTTTCGATTTACGTTTCAGGGTGAAAACCATCGGAGATGCTGCGTCTCCGATTTTCTTGTGGCGCTGTGTGCGCACTACTAAAGCGTTTGACATGTTGAGTAATGTTTAATAGTTAATAATCAATTTTTCAACGTTGATGCAACAAAGGTACAGCATGAGGCAAGGGAGGAGGGACGTTAAGGGAGGCTACAGGACGTTACAGGACGTTATGGGAGAATAAGGGACGATAGAGTCGATTTTGAAGTGCAAAAAAACGGGGAACCTTAAGGTTCCCCGAAAACATTGACGATGAGTTGTACCTGTGCAGGCGTATAGTGTCTGCTACCGCGCTTCATACCCGTGGCCAGCAAACGTTCTTCCAGTCCCGGAGCCGTGCGTATCCACTCGTTGAATTGCTTGACGGCGGTATGCTGGCACACCCCGCGAATGTAGCACATTGCCAGTTCGCCTTTCCCGTAAGTACGTATCGGGAAGTGGGCGTCAAGGTTTGAATCATCTTCTTTTTTCATGCGTTAAAGTTTAGGTTGTTTACTGCTTTAAAATATATACAAATATACTGATTATTAATCGAATAAACAACCTTGATCGGAATTGTTTTTTAACCAATTTTCATTATCGAATTTAGTGTTTACCGGTCCCGGTTTGTCACCGTCCGGTCCGTGCACGATGTCTTCCTCGCAAGGCCAGTAACGCCCGTTGATGCGGTTGTAGACAAACTTGGCATGGGTATAGCCGCTACCCAAGTGCTTGAAACGGACTTTGTCTATGTAGACGGTGACAAGTTGTTTGGCATCGTCGCGGTTCACGCAGAGACAGTAGTCGGACATATTGCCGAAGTTGGCCGAACCGTTGATGTCGTTCATCTCCACCCGGCGCAGTTCTCCGGTGGCGGTGTTGCGGTTCATCTTGCGCGGGTGCGCCACGAGGATGACCAGGCATTTATGTTGCGCGGCGAAGCGTCCCAGCTTGCCCAGCAGCGAGGTGATGTACATCAGTTCCGTCTGCCCCGGTTCCAATTGCTGGTCCAGGCGGTTCAGCGGGTCGATGACGAGGATGCGGACTCCGCGACGGTATACCAGTTGGCGGGCTTTCTCCAGGATATGGTCGATGGTGCAGGCCTCGGTGCCCGGCAAGATGTGCGTCACGTTGGCTGTCAGCCAGTTCACAGCGTGGTTGTACAGCTCTTCCGTCATGCCCGGGCCGGGGCCGAATTGCAGTCCGGTCAACTTTTCAATCAGCTTGGCATGATGGTAATTGACCGGCAAGTTTTCGGGGCTGAAGTAGGCTATCTTCCACTCATGGCGCAGGCAGAGGCGCAGGACAAGTTCGTCGACGAATTCGGATTTCCCGTGTCCAGCCATTCCCGACACCACAACGTTCCGCCCGGTCTCAAAAGTGCAGTTCGCATCAAAGTTTTCCCAACCCGTATCGGCACCACGGCACAGCCCGTTTTCGAAGAGCGCACGCAGGTCTTCCCGGTAGTCCTCGGCGGTGAATACGCCTTCCAGCGGGATCTCTTCGGCTTGCGCCAAAGTGATGAGAAGACTTTGAGCGCCGTAAAGAATCAAATGTTCATTGGCGTCCTTGCATCCGGGGCCGAAGTGTACCAGGCGGCAACGCTCCGCTCCCAGGCGGCGGACGAGTTCATGGCGCAGCGCTTGTCCGGCTCCGTCCTCGTCGGCAGCGATGTAAATCACTTTCTTGGGTTCGAAGTGCGACTCCACGAACCTGTCCATCCATGTGAGGTTGCTCTGCGCACCGGCGGGCACGGAGATGACGTCTTTCCGCCCGGCAGTCATGAAGGCGCAGGCATCGAATTCGCCTTCGGTGATGATGCACTCCGGAGTGTCGGCAATGGCATCGATATTGTATGGGATGAGTTCGGCGCCGGTCACCATTCTGAAGTGTTTCAGTGCGCTGCGGTACTTGGTGTTGATGAGTACACCATTCTCGAAGTAATTGAAGCAGAGGCAATTCTCTATCTCGTTGCTACCCGGTAGTTTGATGCATTCTTCAGTGATGTGCAGTTCGGCGAGCAGGTTTTGGGCGAGACAGCGTTTTTGCGTCCAGTATTTTTCCAGTTTCTCACTCAACTTTGCTTTTGCAGGGTCGAAGGTGGGGCGGCGGAAGTGTGAGGGCAGTTGGCTGGCTTTCCGGCGTTGTTCCCGGCGTTGTTGGCGTTGGCGTTCTTCGGCATCGTCGGGCACGTAGAGTTTGTAGCCGCAGTGATGGCAGTAGCATACTCCTTCGTTCAGGTTGACGGAGAACGATTTGTCTCCTTTGTGTCCGCGGGTGTCGTTGCACTGGGGGCAGATGGTTTTGATTTTGCCGCTGTTGCGGCCTTTAGTGTCTATTCCGTACTGGTGAAAATTTCTCATTGTTCGTTGGATTGTTTTAAGTTTATACTTTTAAAAATCGTTTGCTGATGCCGCACTTCAACGCCCGCGATGCCACATTTCGCGGGTGCCGGTGCCACACTTGGACGACCACGAAGTGTGGCATCGGTCTTGCTGAAGTGTGGCATTGGAGGCGTTCGGGTGTGGCGTTTACTCCGCTCAGGTGTGGCGTTTTGGGGGCTTGGGTGCGGTGTTTTGTGAGCTCCACGAATGTGTTGCCTCGTTCCAGAAAGCGGTCGCGTCCGGTCGGGGTGGGGCATCATCGGGGATGGGGCAGCCCAGATAGGTGCGCCGGCCGTTGACGAGCTGCTCGTAGCGGTGGGGGTCGGGTGGGGTGGCGGATGGCTGATTGGCGTCGAGGGCAAGCAATGCTGCATGCAGGGCTTGCGAGGTGCGTTGCTCTTTGGTATAGTTGTTGAAATAATTGCGGGCTTCCTCCGGACTGTCTATGCTTTTCTCCTTTCCGTGAAGCAGCACATGGTCCTTGAATATTTCCAGTGCCTCTTTGAATCGTCTGCTCAACAGGGAACTGAAGCCGCTTGTCATGCAGACTCTGTCCTTCCATTCGCTGTCTTGTGCAAGGCTGTCTATCAGTTCTCGCCAGGGACGGAAAGGTGGCATGGCATTTTGCGCAGCTTGTAATTCTCCGTCGTCGTCGCCGTTCTTTTCAACGACGAAGTCGTTGTTTCTATTCTCATCTTCTCTTCTCTGCTCTTCTCTACTCTTATCTCCTCTTACGCGCGTGAAGCCGGGTTTTCCTTCTTTGTTGTTGGAATTCTGCGAGTTATCATCATTTTCCATCTCTTTGTTTTTATCAAGAGTTTCCTTGTTCTCTGGTAGTTCTTCATCAGTTTCTTGTGAGTTGTCCGGCAGATTCGGTGCAGTTTCCATACTGTCTTTTGCAGGTGAGTTATAGCTGATGGTTGACTCGAACTCTTCTCCTTTTATGATGAAGAGCTTGTAATTTTGGATGATTTTCCTCATGTACGCTTTTCCGAATCCTTTTCTATTCATGGTGTTCAGTTGCTGGAAAGAGAGTTTTCCGTCCGGTTGGATGTGAAGGGTTTCGATGATGTACAAATACGTTCCGTATCCTCTTCCTCCTTCATGGTCAATGAGTGCGGATAACCTTTTGTCGTTCGACAGGTCATTGGGGTGTTTAAACCATGCAAATTTTTTCATGTTTAATGAGTTGGTTAATTTTTAGTTTTTATTCAGGAAGGATAGAAGGGCTTCATAGTGTGGGGGGAAAGCTGTTCGGCAGTTGTATCGTTCTTAAATATGGTGCGAAATTACATATTATTATTGATGTATAAAAACGTACAAATGTAGGGTTAATGAAGTACTAACAGGCTCTGTTGTAATTGTCGGGGCTTTTTTAAATTCATTATGGAGTGTAATCCCTACAGAACTGTTTTTGCGCATTTTTTTTCAAATAAAATAAATGGAGGAGCTCTTCTTACCGGTAGGTTTATGTGGTTGTGTAGCATAATCTTTTGTGTTACACAACTTTACTGGTTATTACTCGTTTGGTGTCCACCAATTTCTCTTGTGCTTCTGCGAATGTGTCCTAACATTCGTTTTTCACTGTCGGAGAGGTGCTTCTTGTCTTTGTCTGCCAACAGATAAGGAATAACTTCTGAGATAATTTCCAACTGGTCCAGTAACGGATTCTTCTTGTGTTTTGCTTCGCATTCAATGTGAAGTTCTTCTCTGCCGTCTATGCAGAGAGTTAAAGTACATTTTTGTTCATGATAAAACTATATAAAAAGGCGCAAAGGTAGTGTTATTTTGTGGAAATCCATTTCTTTAAACTGAAATCATACTTTTTTATCACTTTGGCAGGATTTCCTACCGCTATGCTGTAGTCAGGAATATTCTTGGTGACTACACTGCCGGCACCCACCACAACATGTTTTCCTATCTGTACTCCTGCTGTTATTACCGAATTGGCTCCTATCCACGAATTATCCTCTATTCGTATTGCGGCAGTAGCCACTCCCTGCTGGTGTATGGGGAGCTGCGGGTTTTCGTAGTGGTGATTTAATCCGGATATCGTGATATTCTGTGCCAGTATCACATGATTTCCTATTTGCACGGGGCCGATAATGGTAGAGCGTAGTCCAATGCGTGTATAATCGCCTATGAGGACATCTCCTACGCCATTATCTACTATGGTGTATTCTTCAATAGTGCTATGTGTGCCTAACCGGAATTGATTGATAGGGGAGACATTCATTACGGTCTGGCGACGAATGACAGCTTTCTTGCCATGATGAAATACTAAAGGATTGAGAAACCACTTGACCCACAAGCGTGGACGGGCATTGCAAAACATCAGGTGGTGTATGCGACGCTTCCAGGTAGGGGAGTACTTTATCTTATTCTTTATTTTCGTCAGATCCATTGTATTTATTTCTTGGAAGTTGTTTTATAAATGTCTATGGCCTTATATATCTTCTCTACACTATGGGCCCAACTGTGGGTCTGTGCAAAAGCAATGCGTGCATTTTTCAATTCTGCATCTTCCGTTTCACCAAGTGCCTTTTGTATGGCATATAGATAGCTATCTACATCTGTAGCCAAGTGGGTATATTCTGCAAATACTTCTCTCATTGTATGGGTGCTTGTGGCTACCACCGGTTTTCCTATAGCCAGATACTCATCAATTTTCAACGGATAATTACCTTCGGTAATCGGGTTCACTTTTTGCGGATTGAGACAGACATCGAAATGTTGTATATAGGCAGGAAGTTCTGCCACTTCTCTGTGTCCGGTGAAGTATGTGTTCTTTAACGTATGCAACGGATGTTGCGCAAAGAAGTCATCTTCCGGACCTACAAAGACAAAATTATATTGCGGAAGCTGCTGTGCAACAGCATATAATAGATCGGCATCGAGCCGGCGTTCAATGATAGCTCCGGTATATCCTATCCGTGGAGAGGGAATGTCTTTCAGGTCGGCAGGTATATCATGTAATATATTGCCGTCATACAGTGAAAGATTGACTCCTGTATTTGTGGTGTAGATGTTAGGGTTAAGGGGTTTCAGTTCTTCTGTGAAATAGCTGGAGTTGGTCATGACGATATCAGCTTGCCTGACAAGTGCTTGTTCGCATGCAGGACCGTATTTGCGCCAGTAGTCTACTCCGATGATGTAGTCGCGTCGGTAGTAGATACTGATTTTCGGATGAATATATTCTTTTAAATGAAGGCTCCGAAAAAGGTCGGTATCAATTAAATGGACATAATCTTTGAAGCCTAAGTTTTCAGCTTGTAACATAATCCAATTCCCGATCTTTTTACCGTTTTTCCGATTGAGACTATTGAATAACCACGTTGGCAATTGTCCAACAGAATGTATTGTGAATGGGCTGTCCAATACCCATAGATTTTCTTTGATATATCGAATAGGAGATTTGCCTTGAATGACTTCAATTTGTCGACGGCTAATAGTAGTCAGCGGGCCTTTTCCGGTGGCAATTCGCACCCGTGTAGCTATATCCATTGGCGGGTTAACATAAAGAACACGATGTTGCTTTGAAATTTCAAAAGCTGTATTCTTAATAGTACTACCTATTTCAATATCCCATGATTGAATACTGGTGATGATGAAATCCGCCATAACAGTTACATTTATAATTATGAATACTAAATTTTATTGTAAATCTTTACATATTCTTCAGCTGTATTTTTCCAAGAGAATTGTTTTACTCTTTCTAATCCATATACTACTTGTTCCTGATAGAATATTACATCGTTTTCTAATTTTAGCAAAGCATCTGCAATTTCTTGTGGATTTTCCGGGTTAATTAAAATAGCACCTTGACCTGCTACTTCGGGCATTGCAGAAGTGTTACTTGTAACAATAGGAGTACCACAAGCCATTGCTTCTAACATGGGAATACCAAAACTCTCCCTTAAAGATGGATAGAGGAAAGCAAAGGCTGCATTGTACAGAGTTACCAAATCCTGGTTGGCAATATATCCTGGGTAATATAGATATGGCTTTATTTCCGTTATACTTTCTTGTTTAAGAAGTATATCAATATATTCTTCTTTCAAGTCAGCAATAAGCAATGGACGTTTTACTTTAGATTTTTTTAAATACGATGCATATGCTTTTAGCGTACGAGCTGCATTTTTTTTGGAATCCGTATTTCCCAAAAAGAATAGAAACCCTTCTTGGGGAATATATTTTTGAATAATATCTTTATCGATCGTTTCTTGTTTCTTAAAATGTGTACTATACCCATTATAGACGGCAGTAACTTGACTGTCAGGAAGATGTAACGCTTTGCGAATACGATTACATTCGAAATTGGATACTGTGATTATTTTCTTGCATTTTTTTAATATTCTTGGCACAACAAGTCGTCTATAATGCCATCCCATTTCTTGATAGAGAGAAGGACTACGATGCTGGCGTGGCTCTAAATAGATAATGTCATGCAATGTTAGTACTAAGGGCACTGAACACTGTAGCGGGGCTGTGTTAGAAGTACAATGCAATAAGTCTGCTCCAATTCGATATACTGCTCGTGGCAATGCTATCTGTTCCCATAAAGGATAGGTAGGACAACTCAACTCAATAATACTGAGATTGTCTGATTCTTGAAGGCAAGAATCTTCCCCTGGGGCAACAAATACGTAATATTCATTACCGTCTTTCCTCTTTTGTAATTCCCTTAGGGTTTCCAATATGACAAAATCCATACCATGTTTGTCACGCCGAAAGATACGTTGGGCTTCAATAGCAATCTTCATGGTTTAGTTATTTTGTTTCAGTTTTTCTTTTTTTTCCTTGAAAAAGACGATTGATGTGACTGAATATAGACGCAAATATTAAAATTGGAAGTGCCCATACAGCACGTCTGAATCGTTTGTTCACCTCTCCTTCAGGTAGTGCCATTAAGAAAGTTAATATGTTCACAAATAATAGGGCATACCATTTGAAGCTAAGTGTCCAATCTAATGCAGTTATTATAAATGCACATGCTATAATACAAGCTATTAGCAAGAAGCGTGAAGGCAATAACCACTGGAATAATTTGTTGCAATAATCCCATTCTCCTTTTAATAAGGCTAAAGGTAGCTTACGTATAGCAAACAAAGTACTGCTATATTGAGAACGTAACCATCCAATGCGTTGTTTCTCATAACCTTCTGAATTTTCTTCTTTTTTGCTATAACATACAACTTCCTCTAAATATTCAGTGTAAATATTTTCTTTTAACAGAGCAGTTTCCATTGCTTTACTAATATCACTGCCTTTTAATGAAGGGCTTATTTTATGGAACATTGCAAAATCGAATGCCATAGCAGAGCCAATCAATGCGGAGGAGAAACCAAGGCGAGTATGCGCTTTGCGGAAAATATTATTATTGATTTCTTCACTTGTGGCATTAAGTATAGCAATACTTGTCGTTAGATTTTCTGTCATTCGGTGAGCCTGAATTGCATCACATCCTGAATAATATGCATTATTGAATAAATTTAAAGCATTAGGAACGATACGATTATCGGAATTAAAAATAACAACCATATCATATTCTGCAGGAGAGTACCGTTCCATTACTTGTTGAATAGAATAGACTTTGGTGCATGTTTCTTTATCAGGAACTACAATGTTGACTGGCATTTGAAGTAGGGTAACCAGATCTTCTTCCGGTAGCTGAGTTGCTGCGACAGCAATGTCATACTTTTCTCTAGGATAAAGCTGAGTATCGAGAAAATAGTTTATGGAATTGATAACTTCTTTTCCATTACGCAATACAACAAATAGCACTAAAAATTTATGTTTTTTTTGTGCATCAGGATAAGGGTTTTTATATTTCCCTATTGAAGCAAGTGCATAAATGAACAAATATACTACTGGGATTGCGAATAGCAAGAACAGAATAGCATCAGTCATTAGCAAAGCATTATTATTCTCATCCATCCACCATTCGGGATTAAATATTGAAAAGAAATCACTCATATTTTTATTTATTTATTATTTACCAATGATACATTATTTATTTGTTTATCTATATAAACACCATTTAATATAAAAGCTATAAAGCATATAATTACAAAGCCAGAAGGGTGCATGGTCATTCCACGTCCAACATATCCATTCAGCCACATACCAAATACACCACATAGTAGAGCTGCAAGAATATTCTTTAATTTTTCATTTCTAATACAAAACATAATGATGTAACAACATCTCAATAGAATAATCACATTGATTGCTATGTATAGTGAAAGTCCCCAAAAACCTGTTTGCATCCATATATCTACATAAAAAGAGTCTGGTGGGGTGGCTTTTTCTACTATTTGACCCTTTTCTTTTACTTCCCTCATAATACGTCCTCCAATACCAGCTCCCAGAGGATAACTTTCTAAAAAATGGGCTATTTTTTTTTGATTTTCTATACGCACATTAAATGAGGCATCTTCTGTTGGTTTGAAAGCTGAGCGCATTCTTCTTATCAATGCATTATTGTCTCCAATGTTAGTAAAAGCGAAAAAAGCAAATAAAGAGATTCCTATACAGGCTGAAATACTCATTAATTTAAAGTTCTTACTGATAAGACAATAAAGAGCAAGTCCACTCATAGGGACAACAATTGCTCCGCGTGTTCCAGACATGAACAAACCTGATATTCCCATTATTGCTATACTAATGTAAAAAAAACGTAGAATCTTTTGAGATGTATTACAGCTAACTATAGAGTATACTATTGCTATCATTCCCATGTGAGAACCAAAATTACCGGCATCACTGAATATTGAGAAATAGCGGATTCCACTTTTTAATAAATGAGTTTGCCAGGCTTCTGTCCTAAGCCATTCAATCTCTGCTGCATCAAATCTCCAATACTTTTGTAGTAATAATTTGACAAAAGCGGTGATTGTGAAAATTCCCAAAACAATAAGAGCGTTTTTTAGTATTTTAGGTTTGTCTAATAATAATGAGGCTGCAATATATACCATAGGCATTGATAATACCCATCCACGCAATACCATGATAATGTCTGGATTATTATTCCTTGGGTTTAAGAACTGTATGAAAACAAATAAAATCCATACAATGTAGCTGATTGTTAATGTGTTTATGGCATTAGGAAAATATATGCTTGTATTCTTTTTAGCAGCATATAATAGTATTGCTAAAAATAAAGATACCAATAGAATATCCAATATAACACTTAATCCTTCTTTATCGCTATATCGCATAATTGCAGTTAAATAGTAATCCACAATAGCATATAGCAGAAAGATTAAGCGCGGACTTTGAATGCCATATACAAATATAATAGCAGCGAAGGGTAAGGCAATAATTATTGCAGCGATTATTAGCTTCTGAAGAATTATTGCATAGGCTAACGCTGCTAATCCCAAAGCAAAAAATATGTATATGATTGCTTTGGGAGGAAGTTCTTGTTGTTGGGGACTATATGCCATGCTTCTTCTTCTATTATTTAACAGCTGCCTTTTTAGATGTCAATCCCAATTGCGCTAAACGACTAACAAATGAATGAAGTGGAGTTCTTGGAGGTAATTCTCCTGTAAATGATTCTACGACTTCACGGTCTGCATTATTTAAATAAAGGAAGAATGGTACATTTTCCATAGCCTCTTTTATTGGTTGCAGAGTAGCATTATCACTATTTCTCCATAAACGACATGCATTGGCAACTAATAAATTTACATCTGCCTGTCGTAAAGTATCTAATGGAATACTTGCATTATTGATGGCTGGATACTCCACCAATATAATGTCAGGTTCTTGCTCAGCTTCATTTCTTCTCCAAAAACTTGAAAGTTGCTGAGCATTAACATATTCCTTTGCTTCCACATCAAAATCCACCCCATGCATCACTATACGGGTTTTTATTCCCTCAGTTTCCCAGTAATCTACAAAATATTTTGCAAGATAGCTTTTTCCTTCACCAGATTCCATGCTAAGGAGATTGATAATGGTGGGACGTTCTTTTTGTAGATATTTATTCATTTGACGGCAACTGTATGCTGCTGCAAGTCGATTACATGTTTTGAGAAATCCACGGAACTTTAAATTACTAGTACCATTGAATGCTGCAATAACGGGTAACCCACTAAGTCGTTTGCTACGGAGTGGATCACGTAAAGTGCGATCAAGTAATTCTATCAGTAGAAAGTAAGTAACAATAAATACGATGCTTCCTATAAACGCAATGAGAACATATATCATGCGCTTGCGACCGTTGTCTGTTAATGGATAATCAGGAGGTGACACGGTTTGCAAATTGCTAGTTCCCATTTCAATATTTTTCAAACGTAAGTTTGCATCTGCAAGCCCTTTTAACTGAGTGCGGTAATTATCTTCCGCAATATTGATTGCACGTTGTTTTCGATTTACTTGGGTACCAATAGGAGACATATGACTATATTGATCAAATATAGTCTTTTGTCGATTCAATAAAACTTGCAACTGAGCTTTTGCCTTAGCTTCATCAATGCAGGATGTTAACCATGCAATAACCATATCATTTATGCCGACGCCTTCTTTGGAGAAATTATATTCATTAAGATTATCGGATAGATGACTAATATTTTCTTCTGCTTTCTGTAGTTTTATTTTATCTTCATAAAGTTTTGGATTATTTTCTTGTGATTGGGTGGAAGTGAAAATTTCACGTTCCATAATGCTTTGATTTAAAGTGCTGACTTTTTCTAATTCTTGCAATAAATTTGTATTGCTACGAATAATTTGAGCACGAATATCCATTTTGTCTTCTAACATTTTACGTCGTGCTGTAGCAGATTCGTATGCTTTTTCCACATCTTCTAAACGGTCTTCTACTTCATAACGCGTTATGGCTAAGGCTTTTGTCTCTTCTGGGTAATTGATAACACGCTCTTGTACATTATAATTCATTAAATCATCCTCTTCTCGGTTTAAAGCCTGCTTGGTGATACGTACTTGCTCTTCAAAATATGCGATAACATCATTTGTGGCTTTAAAACGTAAAATTTCGTAAGCTTTGATTAGCTCGTCTATCAAAATGCTGACTGTTTGTTGTGTGATACCAGGATCTGCTGAAGTATAAGTAATGTTCAAAATATCACTGGTCCCAGCACGTTTTACTTCGATTTTATTGAGCGCATTAGCACTATAAAATGCTACAGGACGGTTGAACATAGAATAGACAAAATTATTTGCTTGCTCTTTTCTGTAAGCCGTCAAATTTTCTGTGGTTTTTTCCACATTTTTTCGATCTACTAATTGTAAGACCTCTTTGGGGGTTATTTGCAATAACTGGCGATAATGTTTCGCTTGAATATAATGATTATCTTTCCATTCTTCGCCATACGTAAATGCATTTGCTAATAGTCTGATTGATACCTTCTCTAATGTTCCTCGAGATTTAGCTATATTGATTAGATTATCAAATGTACTGTTAATTACAGTATAATTGACAGTAGTCCCATCAACAGTTGTCGAATTGGTTACTCCTGCATATATACTACTTTCTACAGTATAACTATAAGGAAGGAATTGAGTGAAATAAATAACTAATCCTGTGACAAATAGAGTTCCCCACAATAGCCAATAGCGGATACGATATATAAATTGCGATATAAATTGTGCTATATCCATACGAGTCTTATTGTTGTTTAATTATATTTACATTTGTTAGCATTTCCAATAAAATAATGGAATTGTGCAAAGTTACACGACTCTGTTCATAACTAGTCACTGCACCTGAACGGCGTGCACGTTCTAATGAAAGCGTAATGATATCTATTTTCCCTTGTATAAAGTTATTTTCAGAAATCTTCATCTGAGCATTATATAATGCCGCTGTTTCAGCCTTTGCTTTAATGGTAGCTAGCTGTTCAGTGACTGCATTATATGCCTCTAACACTTTCAAGCGGCGTTCTTCCATAACTTCATCTTGTGTATATTGCAATTGTTCAATGCGATACCTGTAATCTTTTAACTTAAGTGGGCGGTTAAATAAATCGCCTAAGCCAATGCTGAGACTGGCACCTATATTAAAAGTATGTCGGGTACCTACAGAGGTTGATTGGAACCAGTCTACGTATGTATCACTATTCTCATTTAAGGTATTAAAACGCCCGAAGGAATAATTTCCATTTATTCGGAGGTAGTTCCACCAATTGCGCTTTTCGATGCGATATGCATTTTTAGTTTGCTCAACCTCTGATTGTGCTCTTTTCACAGTCGCATTTTCAGATACAGCATCTAAAAATACAGACAAGGGGGGCAACTCTAATTTTTCAATATCAAGAGATGCATTTTTCCCCATTTGTACAATGGGGACTTTTTCCCACTGCGCATCTTCCATTTTTAAACGCTCCAGCGCCTTAATACGTTCTTCACGCGTCATTGTCTGTTCTTGTGCAATAACAATTGTTGGTGAAGCAAATAGCCCGAGGATAGCTGCGCTATAGGTCATATATATAATATACTTTCTTATCATCTTTGATATAAGTGTTAAATAATAACTTATTATAGTTCTGATTGCTGATTGTTTATTTACACATTTTCCTTTTGCACAAAGGCAGTCAATGTTTTAAAAATGATTTTCATGTCCAGCCAAAACGAAAAATCCCTTGCATATTTTATATCCAATTGTTTTCTCTCTTCTGCAGACATTTTTCCGGCTCCACCCCGTCTCTCTACTTGCCATAGGCCGGTCAGACCTGACGGCGCCATAAAGCGGTCTATATATGCATCGCTGGTGAGCAACTCTGCTTCATAGAGTGGGAGAGGCCGATTACCTACGATACTCATATTACCTTTCAGTATATTGAATAACTGTGGCAATTCATCAATACTATATTTACGAATAACGCGCCCTACGCGCGTTACACGCGGATCATTTTCCAGTTTGATGAATGTATTGTTCTGCGCTTTTTCTTTCTTTTTTGCAAAATCTTCTTCAGAAATCACAAAATCATCTGAAATCAACAGACTTTCTTCTTCATCCAGTGTTCCTGAAAGATCATCGAAACGAATTTCAGGTCCTTCATCAGAACTTTCGACCTCTTCTATCTGGTATTGATTGAGTGCATTCAATTCTTTCAAGCGCTTATCTGCATTGGTATACATGGAGCGGAATTTCAGAAAGTCAAAAATCTGATAATTGGAACCGACACGCTGAGATTTATAAATCACTTTTCCTTTGCTTTCTAACCGGATGGCAATGGCAGCTCCAATCAATACAGGGGAAAGAATGACAATGGCAGTACCTGCAAAAAGTATGTCAAACGTACGCTTCCATAAAGGGAGGTGGAAAGTATTCAGTACTTTGCGGTGCGTTTCGCTAAATTCTTTCAACTTGCTCTCTTTGCGTGCTCTGAGGTACGCATTCATGCGCTGAATATTATCTTCTTCGGCGTGTGGCGGAAGGGTGTTGTTTACTCCGGCTTGCAGGTAAGCCTTTCGGTGTTCCGTTTTCAACTCTTCGGTTACGAGAGTGATGTAAACCCGGGGATAACGCTTGCGTAAATAGGATATCTCAATACAATCTGCCTCGCGAGTATTGGTCTGTTCGTAAAGGATAGATATATTATACCTTTCCCGAATTCCATCAATCACTTTAGCTGCCTTCTGGGCGGAAGAAACGGCAACGAACATACCCCCTGTGACTTTGCTCAGATGGTCGATAATAATCCGGTTGTTTCCTATATAGATGTAATATAACATGTTCCTTTATGTGTATTTGTTGTTGACTCAAATGAACTTCTTGAGACGTACCTTTAATTCCATGGGGTTGAAAGGCTTAAGAATGTAATCTACCGCTCCTTCTTCGAGAAGGCGGATACGTTCTGTCGTACTTTCTTCACTCGAAAGCATCATAACGGGAATGTGTTTGAAGAGTTCATTGTCCTTGAGGTATTTAAGAAATTCCGAACCGTTCATTTTAGGCATACGTATGTCTGATATGATCAGATCGGGTTCATTACCTTCGTGTAACCACTCAATTGCTTTCAAGGGGTCTTCACAGTATACGAAATCATACTCTTTTCCTAAATACATAGAAAGTACTTTGCCTATAGAGGCCTTGTCATCTACTAATAATATCTGTTTCATTATTGCTATTTATATTTAGTCTATATCTATTACCTGTTTTATGTAAAAAATCTGTTTTTGTTTATAAAAAAAAACTGCCATCTCATTAGGCTTTGCAAGCGATGAGGGCAGTCTTTTCTTATTATTTCTCCATAAGTATATTTGTTTTACTTGATAATAAGCAAAAATACGTTTATTTGCGCTAATTACATTTTTATAGAGGAAGAAAAGCTCTTTTATTAACTCTTTTTAATAAATCGTTCGATCAGATGAGACAACTTTCTCTTTAAAATCATCAAATAATGTTTTTTCTCTTTTTAAGCTCTTAATAAAGGAAACAAAGAGAGGGATTGATTAGTTCAGTCGGGCAAAAAATAAAGAAGTTAGAAATTTTCTATCTACTTTATTTCTCGCTCGACATTGGGATTAGGGCTTTATGAAAATATCATTATTATGATTTGATATCCAGTTTATATTTTCGGTTTCTCCACCACTTATGACCCAATTTTTAAAGTCGGGATAGACATCTGTGATTATTTTCCGTTCTTTGGGCCATTTCCAGACTTTTGTACTGGGTATGCAAATTCCCCATGCTAAGCCTTCGGTACTGATGTAGTAACCTTTTTGGTTTGCATTAAGCATTTTGTTGTATGCAGAGGCGTCATTACTCATTCCAAATAATGCCGTGGTTCCTAAACTGGTGGGGGCATAGTTAGGCAAGTGTATTTCTGTACGCTTTATATTTCCCTGAGCTTCTTTGCTGATAATGAATATATCCATATTCTTAATGTTCATTGCCTTGGTTGCCGCTTCAGCGGTAGAGAATGTCAGAGTGATTTCGAATTCGGCTCCATCTCCGGAATTGTATGTGCCACCAGCCGTTGGATCTGTACAGTAGAATGTATAATCGTCATCTGTAATAGAAGCATTGCAGTATTTATGCGCATGGGTGCTGAGGATTACAACCGGATTGTTTTGTCCGTTTTCAAACGTAGGAATGCCGCTTTGTACTTTTCCGCTTAAAATTACTTCATTACTATTCACATTCAGAAACTGGATTCCAATGCCTGTCTTGCGACTGGAGCCGACAGCACGCACATTTCCTTGGATAGTTAATTGCTTTTCATTAGTTATGGTCATCTTATTGATACTGATGACGATATCATTCATGTCAAAGTCACCATAAGCAGGCCATTGGTCTTCGAAGGCATAAGTGTAGATGGTGTTATCGCCTGTATCTGGTTTAGATGGATTTTCGGGATCGGGATCACCGGAATTACCTTCGTTGATAATGCCACCGCAAGTTTCAACTTCATATTTAGATTCATCGAAACCTGTTTGGATTACTTTGTCATCAACATGCAGACAATCTATGCTATTGCCTGCTTGGATATAATCCGGGGTAGCCTCTATCACTAAATTACCTTGCAGATATGTGTGCCAGTTGTATTTGATTAGATTGGCCTTTATCATGGATTTATCAGTATTTGCGCCTGCGTTCCCTCCGATAAAATAATTGCTCCCTGGCTTTATCGTTAGCGTTCCGGCTTTAATGATAGATCCGTTTAGTAAAGTAAACTTGGCGTCATTTTCATTGCTTACAGTAGGTGTCGGCATCCATGTTTCAGCTTGTTGTCCCGCTGTTATAGAACCGTGATCCAAGGTTACTTTCCTGAAAGTAAAGTTATTCTTAACAATCATCAGGCAGGCATTATAGATAAAATCGCCGGAACCTCCGCTGCTAAAGTTGAAAACTTCAACAGTACCGTCATTGTATAAAGCGAGTCCGGTATTTACGGCATATCCTTTAATTTGAGCTTTATCATGATTAATAATTTTTGTTCCTGTGCCGTTGTTGGTCCAGATCCTGCCACCAGGTTCGTTATTGAAAGAAATATGGGCACTATTAAACAGGGTTCCTCCATTTATGGAGATATTGCCTTTTACATTTAGATTTGCTTTGTTTACAAAGGTTGCGTCAACTAAATTTAATTGGGGTGTTTCTAATGTGTTGCAATTGAAAAAAGTCACTTTATTGAGGGCTATTTGATTAGTGGTTTCAATGATTCCGCTATTATAGAATTCCCCTCCATTTGCACTTCCCGGATTATTAAGCGATTCAGCTTTGATAGTACCAAAATTTATGGTCTTGTTACATTGGAAACTGAATATTCCTTTTACGCTTAAAAGTCCTTTGGAAGCTATTGTCAGATTGGGTTTGTTATCTAATGTGAGTCCATAGTCACTGATAATTTTGCCACCATCCAGTATGTATATGTCAAAAGCGTAGTTGATGGCACTGATTTTCCATGTCCCTTTTACATAAATGCTCATTCGGCCGTTTACTTGAATGTCTTTAATGAATGGCGATGTTTCTGTATAGTCTTCTGTGATGATGTACTTAGCTCCATTGTCGAATATCATGCCGGATGACCATTCGTTCGCTGGGGTATCGGATTTTGAAGGTACATTAATTTCATCTTTATAGTTGGGTGCTTCAGGGTCTACAATTCCAGCCTGCTTTGCTGCTTCATATGCAGAGGTGCTTCCAGTTGTTTCTGTACGTGTGGTAGTTGCAGTATAATATAGTTTACAATTTAATGTACCTCCATTTTCCGGTATGGTGTATTGATATACTTCTTTCCGTTGTTTGGGGTCGGTCTGGCGTATGAAGATTTGTTTGCAGCTTTTAGGTATGCTGATTTCACCTATATAATTACTTCCGGCTTTTGCATAACCGGCAGCAAGGGGGGATGCAGTTCCATCAGAAAGTGGGTTGGTATTGAATACTTCTACCAAGTATTTGTACTGTCCATTGAATTCGTCTTTCACTTCAACGTTCAAATTGACAGTTGTGAGCATTGACCAGTCAAAGCCGTCGGGTGCTACAAAGTCTTCTCCCAAGGGATTCTCGACAGGGGCTACGGGGCGAACCCTGTCAGGGTTGTACACATCTTTGTCCGCACAAGCTGTTATAAATAAGGAAGTTGCAAGGGAAATAAATAAATAATTGTGTTTCTTAATTTTCATAATTCTAATTTTAATCGTGTAATATTGTCAGTTTTATGCGCAACAAAGATAGATAGAATATTTTGCTTTTACGGCTTTTTATGCTTCTTTTTGTGAAAATGATACTTTTAGTTGTAATGTTGAGTCAAAGAAAAAGCCGGGAGAAACTCCCGGCTTTGAAATAAAAACTATCTGATGTTAGTTTATTAGGGTCTTACAAAGATTTCATTGGTGTAGTTGGAGGTCCAGCTTAGGTCTTCCACTTGTCCACCGTTCATTACCCAGCTTTTGAATCCGGGATAAACATTTGTGATTATTTTCCGCTCTCTGGGCCATTTCCATACATCTGTTCCAGGAATACAAATACCCCATACCAGACCTTCTGCGCTGACATAGTAACCTTTCTGGGTAGAAGCGTCATTGGCCATTCCAAAGAAAGCCGTAGTTGCTAAATTAGTAGGAGCATAGTAGGCCAGATGTATTTCTGTACGTCCTACATTGCCTTGAGCTTCCTTGCTGATAATGAACATATCCAGATTCTTGATATTCATGGCCTTCTTTGCTTCTTCTGCAGTGGAGAATGCCATTGTAATTTCAAACTCGGCTCCATCTCCGGAATTGTATGCACTTCCAGCCGTTGGGTCTGTACAGTAGAAAGTAAAGTCGTCATCTGCAATGCCGGTATTACAATACTTATGCACATTGGTGCTGAGGATTATAACTGGGTTACTTTGTCCACCTTCAAAAACAGGTGTACCGCTTTGTACTTTTCCACTGAGAGTTACTCCGTTCTTGCTTACATTCAGGAACTGGATTCCTACACCGGTCTTGCGGCTGGAGCCAACTGCGCGTACATTTCCTTGAATGGTTAATGTCTTATCATTGGTGATACTCATTTTATTGATGGTAATAACAACGTCATTCATGTCGAAGTCACCATAAGCGGGCCATTGATCTTCAAAGGCATAAGTATAAACGGTCTTATCCTCTACGTCCGGTTTTTCGGGATCTTCCGGGTCAGGATCACTTTCATTACCAGAATAGTAATAGCCACCACAAGTAGAGAATGTATTCTTTGATCCTCCCCATCCGGTAGTTGAACATCCGCTTGTAAGCCATTTGGCATTATTTATGCCATTGTAAGGAGGATCATAGGTAAATGCGTTTTCAGGCATTTCTATAACCAAGTCCTTTAAATTAGTGTCGCCTCCTTGAGATATACGCACTCCTCCAACCTGCAACAAAGAGGGGTTGCTTCCTTCTCCCCTGAAATTGCTTGGAGTCCTGTTGATATGTAACAAAGTAGCTTTGATTACTGAACCGTTCTTCAGAATATATTGTATTGGACTATCATTACTCATAACTACTGGAACCGGCTTCCACTGGTCGGCATTACTTCCGGAGGTATTCAGGTTCTCGGGTTTCTCTCCAGTGATGGAGCCATTGTCAAGTGTCACATTTCCCCAATTGAATTTCTCCTTTACTATTAGTGCACAACTATTATATAGCATGTCAACTGAGGAATTCTCGAATATTGTGAATTCGCCATAACTGTCATTATAGACGGAAACTCCTCCACTCAGGTGATATCCTTTAATAATGCCTTTGTCATGATTTACTATGAAGCTGCCATTTGATGTGTTATTAGTCTTTATGATACCGGTTTGTTCGTCTACTAAAATTGCTCCATAATTACTGAAGGTACTGGTGGTGAACTCAAGGTTCAGGGATGAAAGCTGACCTTTGTTCAGTACTTTGCTGTTATCTACCTTAAACCATTGTCCAACTGTAAGTTCACCTTTATTAATGAAGTTCATTTTAACAAGATCCATGACTCCGGTAACCTCGATTGCGCCGGCATTGTAAATCTCCGGATATGAACCCATATTTGCAGTAATAGTGGCAGCCGTAATCGTACCAAAGTTCTTATAGACCTTACTACATGGTTTGAGCGTACCGTTGTTGATGGACATTGTTACACCGGAGGCGATAGTCACTGATGAAGTTGATGCTCCAAATGTTACGTCTCCATTTGCAATAAAGTCTCCTCCAATGAACCAATCACCATAATTGGCAGCAAAATTACTTGTACATTCAACTGTACCACCTTTTTCTACAACAAATTTAGAAACAGTTGTAAATGTCTTATTACTTGGAGTTGCAATTTCTATTTTACCTCCGTTTAATACGTAAATGTCAAAGTTAGAATAGATATTAGTTACTTTCCATGTACCTTTTACAAAAATCGTACCTTTACCGCTGGCCATCTGGTAGATTACACTGCTTACTTCTCCAGCTGGGACAACGATTCTTGCTCCATCATTGAACTTATTTTTATCGTATTGGCTCACAGGATTGTCCGATTTGTCCGGAGCTGTCGGAATATCAGGGGTTTCTACTGTGTAATTGTTGTCTTCCAACTCTTTAAAACCTGCAGCAATAGCAGCATTAGCGGCCGAAGTACTACCAGTACCAGCTCTCGTAGTGGTACCTCCTGAATAATACAGTTTGCAATTTAATGTCTCTCCATTTCCCGGAACAACGAATTCATAGACTTCCTTGCGTTGTTTCGGATCAGTTTGACGAACATAAACTCGTTCTATGGATTTAGGAATGCTAATTTCTACAACATAATTTTTTCCAGCCTTTGCATAGTCTGCAGCAATAGGAGTTGCAGTTGCATCGGTCAGCGGATTAGTAGTGAAAACTTCTGCCAAATAGTTGTACATTCCGTTGAACTCATCTTTGACTTCGATGTTCAACTTGACAGTAGTAATCATTGACCAGTCGAAACCAGTTGGAGCCACAAAGTCCTCTCCTAAAGGATTCTCAACGGGGGGTACAGGGCGTACCTTGTCGGGGTTATACACATCATTGTCTGCGCAAGCCGCTAATAAAAAGGGAGCTACGAGAGCAATAATTGCGTAATAGCGTTTAAAAATTTTCATACTTCTCTTATTTTTATGTTATATTGGTTAGCTTTTGTGGCTCAAAGATAAATAAATTATTCAAGTTTTAGTTGCAAATTATGTCTTTTAACAACTTTGGTTGTGTTTTACTTAAAATATGTTTAGTGGAACATTTCAGCCTATGTAACAGCTAATTGCTCATTTTTCCTTTTAACTTTAATAGTTTTATAGTTATCGGAATTTTGGAAAGAAGGGGAAAGTTGATTTTTTTAGCCTTTAAGGTCGTCTGGCTATGGCTTATGCTTTGGTGATTTCTCCCGCAAGGTCGGAGTTCATGCGGTAACGGATTTCTGCCTGGCTGAGACCATGGCCGAGAAGGAACATTAGTTTGGTGACTGCGCATTCGGGGGTACTGTCGTAGCCACTGATAACGCCTGCCTGGAGAAGTTTCAGACCGGTCTCGTAACGTCCCATTTCTACTACGCCACGCTGGCATTGGGTAATATTTACAATAATGATACCGCGCTCAGTAGCATCTTTGAGTTGCTGGATGAACCATTCCTTTTGAGGGGCATTACCGGAACCGAAGGTTTTGAGTACGACTGCTTTAAGACCGGGGACGTGAAGAACTGAGTTGATGATACTTTCCTGAATGCCGGGAAAGAGGGTAAGCATAACTACATTGGTATCAAACAGATAATGGGGCTTCATGGGGCGTGTCGGATCAGGACGGCGGATGATATGTGCATCGTACTTGATGTGGATACCTGCATGAGCCAGTGAGGGATAATTGAATGAACGGAATGCGTTAAAGTTTTCGGCGTTAATCTTTGTAGTACGGTTTCCACGCATCAGTTCGTTCTCGAAGAAGATACACACTTCGGGCACTATGGGAGTACCGTCGGGATTTTTTGCGGCAGCTATCTCAATAGCGGTAATCAGATTTTCTTTTCCGTCTGTGCGCAAGGTACCGATAGGGAGCTGGGAGCCTGTGAGAATGACGGGCTTAGCCAGGTTTTCGAGCATGAAGCTGAGGGCAGAAGCTGTGTAAGACATGGTGTCGGTGCCATGAAGGATGACAAAACCGTCGAAATAGTCATAATTGTAGTTGATAATCTTTACGATTTTTGCCCAAAGCGAAGGCTCCATGTCCGAAGAGTCGATGGGCGGATCGAACTGGTAGGAAGAGATGCGATAATTGAAACGTTTCAGTTCGGGAACATGTTTGAGAAGATGGTCGAAGTTGAAATTTTCAAGCGCACCTGTCTCCGGGTTTTCTATCATACCGATGGTTCCGCCAGTATATATCAGTAACACAGATGGGTAGTCGATCTTCATAAACATAATCGGGTTTTGATTATTCTGAGTGCAAAGATAGGAAAAAAAGTGATAGGGTGGTAGGGTGGTAAGATGATATTGCTGCCTTTATCACCCGATCACTCTATCACCCTACCACCTTATCACCTTCCTACATTTTCTTTCAGCTGTGTGATCGCCTTTTCCGCATCTCCTTCAGCTTCATTCAGCAAGGTGACGAATCGGCTACCGATGATAGCACCGGAAGAGTTGGCACAAGCGGCGTCAAATGTCTGTTTGTTACTGATGCCGAAGCCAACCATGCGGGGATTGCGCAGGTGCATATCCTGTATCTTTTTGAAATAAGCTTGCTTCTGGCTATCGAAATCTTTTTGGGCACCGGTAGTAGCAGCGCTGGACACCATATAGATGAAGCCGTCGGTATATTCGTCGATTTCGCGGACGCGAGCCTCGCTGGTTTCGGGGGTGATGAGCATGATGACACGGATGTCGTAACGGTCGGCAATAGGTTTATACGTTTCTTCGTAATCTTTGAAGGGAAGATCGGGAATAATAACGCCGTCGATACCACATTCTACGCATTTCTGACAGAAAGCCTCGAACCCGAATTTCATAATAGGGTTGAGATACCCCATCAGGATGAGAGGAATACGGACATCGTTACGGATATCGCGGAGTTGCTCAAACAAAATACGCAGCGACATACCGTTGCGGAGAGCACGGGTAGCAGCTTCCTGAATAACGATGCCGTCAGCCATCGGGTCACTGAAGGGAATACCGATTTCAATCGAATGGACCCCATTGCGTTCGAGGGTACGGATGACGTCGGCAGTACCTTCCAGGGTTGGGCAACCGGCACAGAAGTAGATGGACAGCAAGTTTTTAGGGCTGTCCTGAAAAAGTTGATTTATACGATTCATGATGTTATTCTAAATTTAATTCGTTCTTAATTCTTTGAGAAAACGTTCGATCCGTTCCACATCCTTGATGCCCGGAGATGTCTCGAAGCGACTGTTGATATCGATACCGGCAAGGCGGGGATGGTGGAATTCTTTCAGGGCTTTGACGCTGTAAGAATTGATGCCACCGCTAAGCAGGAAAGGGGTACTGCCAGTGTAACGTTGCAGAATGCTCCAGTCGAATTGCTGTCCGGAACCACCATAGTGGACGGTACGTGTATCGAACAGATAGTAGTCGCAGAAACCTTCATAATTGAAAATGGCAAGAAGATCCTTGGGCAAGGCGATGGAAAACGCTTTGATGATCCGGATACCCTGTGAATGAAGGGTACGGCAATATTCGGGTGATTCGTCACCGTGCAGCTGGACATAGTTCAGACCGAAACGGTCGACATACATAAGGATGTTTTCTTTGGTTTCGTTGACAAAAACACCGACACGTTTGGCAAGCGTAGGCAGGTACCTGGGTATCTGGTACAGGTATCTGGGGGATTTGGGGTAGAAGATAAAACCGATCATATCTACACCTAATACTTCTACATCGCGGATGTTGTCTGCATCGGTCATTCCGCATACTTTGATCATTGTATTCATGGGCTTATACCTTAAAAATCACGAATATATGAAATCATGTGTGAATTTCCAAATTTATATACCGTGAATGAGTTCTTCCAATGTGCTCCCGGGATCGTCTGTACGCATGAATGTCTCTCCCATAAGGAAACCACGGAAGCCTGCCGAGCGTAGTTCACGGATGGTTTCAGGGTGCGAAATACCACTTTCGGAAACGAGCAGCGGAGGCGTCTGAAAATCAATTTCAGCAATAGCCTTTTTTAACTCTTCTGCAATGCGGAAAGAGTTTTCTATATTGGTGACGAAGCTGCCCAGATTACGGTTGTTGACGCCGACCATATCCGTCTCCTTATATATATAGGAGAGTTCGGAGGTACTATGTACTTCGAGCAGAACTTCAAGCCCCAGTTCGTGTGCCTGTATGGTGAGCGTGTGGCACTCATCAGGTGTGAGGCAGGCGGCAATGAGCAGTACTGCATCGGCACCTACAATGCGGGCTTGCAGAAGCTGATATTTGTCGATGATGAAGTCCTTACGCAGGATCGGGATGTTGACCAACGGGCGTGCTGTACGGATGTCACGCAGAGTTCCGCCGAAGAACTTTTCATCCGTGAGGATGGAGAGGGCGGAAGCTCCGGCTGTTTCATAAGCAGGGGGAATGAGATCGGCCTGTGCGTTTTCCTTGATCCAGCCTTTGGAAGGGGAACGGCGTTTGAACTCGGCAATGATGCCGGATGAAGAGTTTGCGAGTGCACGCTTCATGCTGCGGACGGGCGTTGTGCCGGAAACTCCGCTTCCGACAGCTTCCTGTATCATGGCAGCAGCTTGCTCTTGCAATTGACTGAGGGAGACTGCTTGCTTTTGCTGCTCAATCTCAATCCGCTTGTGGGCGATGATTTCGGATAAAATATCTTTCATAAATTGGAATTTATGGATTCTTACTGATTGATTTCTATAAACTTCTTCAACGTCTCCAGCGCCCGTCCACTTTCCAGCGATTGGCGAGCGATGGCAATGCATTCTTCGATTTCCTTTTCAGGTTCCATCACCTGGATGGCAAAGGCGGCGTTGACAATGACACATTGCGTTTGGGCACGTGTGGCACGGTTATTAAGGATGTTATCAAAGATGCGGGCGGCATCCTCTTTGCAGGCTCCGCCGAAGAGCTCTTCGGGTTGTGCGGCATTGAAACCCAGCGCTTGCGGACGGTAAATCCGTTCGTAATTGCGCGTCATAACTTTGAATTCGTCCGTGAGGGAAATTTCGTCGTAGCTATCGAGACTGTTGACTACCGCAAAGTCGATGCCGAGTTTGTAAAAAACATTTGTGTAGAGTCGCATCTGTGCAAGATCGGCCACACCGAGCAACTGGTAAGTAGGCTTGCAAGGATTGACAAGCGGGCCAAGAAGGTTGAACAGTGTACGTACTCCCAATGCCTTGCGCACAGGACCGACGAACTTCATTGCCGGATTGAAAAGTTGGGCGTGCAGGTAGGCGATGTTACACTCGTCCATGCTGCGTTTCAACTTGTCGGGATCATTGGTGAAACGGATGCCGTGTTGCTCCATGACATTGCTTGCCCCACTGACGGAAGTGGCACCATAATTGCCGTGTTTGGCAACTTTGTAACCGGCTCCGGCCACCACAAAACAGGCACAAGTGGAAATGTTGAACGTGTTCTTTCCATCACCTCCCGTACCTACGATATCGATAGGCCGATAAGGCGCGAAGTCGATAGGTACTCGAGTCTCCATAAGGGCTTCGCGAAAGCCGATTAGTTCATCCACTGTGATGCTACGCATTTGAAATACAGTGAGTAATGCGGAAATCTGTGCTTCGGGGTAAGCTTCCCGGGTGATGTTTAGGAGAATTTGCTTGGTTTCTTCCGAAGTAAGCTCTTCGTGGTTGAAGAGACGGGTTAATATATCTTTCATTTTCTTATCTACGATTAGACGATTTACAATTTACGATTGAAAATTCTGTTATGTTCGGAATGCCTCACTTCAGCGTTCCGAATGCCACATGTTAACGATCATGAGGTGTGGCATTCCGACCTGTGAAGTGTGGCATTTAGCCTCATGAGATGTGGCATTTCAGACGCCTTTCAGCCAGTTGCCTACAATCTGTTTTCCATCGGGAGTCAGTACCGATTCCGGGTGAAATTGGATGCCGTGAACATCGTATTCCCGATGTTTCAGTGCCATGATTTGACCTTCGGAGCTGATGGCGGTGATAACCAATTCTTCGGGAAATCCTTCCGTATCCACTACCCAGGAGTGATAACGACCGACTGGTATTTCAGTAGGAAGACCGGAGAAAATGTAATCTTTATTCTTTATTTTCACATTCGTTTGTATGCCGTGAAAGACTTCACTCAGATTGGTGAGCTTCCCGCCGAATGCTTGTCCGATGGCCTGTTCACCCAGGCAGACGCCAAGTATGGGTTTTCGTCCTGCGTAAGTGCGGATGACCTCTAATAGTAAGCCTGCCTCTTCGGGAATGCCGGGACCGGGTGAAAGGATGATCTTATCATATTTCTCCAATTCCTCAAGCTCAAATTTATCATTGCGCAGCACATCTACTTCTGTGCCGAGTTCTTTTACCAGATGGGCAAGGTTGTAGGTGAAAGAGTCGTAGTTGTCTATGATTACTGTTTTCATAATTTCATTTACAATTTACAATTTACATTTTCTCCGCCATTACGATTGCCTTTTTCAGTGCTCCCAGTTTGTTGTTCACCTCTTGCAACTCGTATTCTTCATTGCTCTTGGCTACGATGCCGCCGCCTGCCTGAAACCAAAGTACACCGTTGCGACTGACGAAAGTACGGATGGTAATGGCCTGGTTCAGTGAGCCGTTCAGTCCGATGAAGCCGATGCAACCGCCGTAAGCGCCGCGATTGTGCGGTTCCAGTTCGCTGATGAGTTGCATGGCGCGTACCTTGGGGGCACCGCTTAGAGTGCCTGCCGGGAAGGTGTCGATGAATGCTTTGATGGGGCGGGCATCTTCGTTCAGCGTACCGCTGACGCGGCTTACCAAGTGGATAACATGACTGTAATACTGCATTTCCTTGTAGAAATCCACTTTTACATCGTGGCAGTTGCGGGAAAGATCGTTACGGGCGAGATCGACCAGCATGACATGCTCTGCATTCTCTTTGGGATCATCATGCAGGTATTGGGCGTTCAGCGCATCCTGTTCGGGATCTCCGGTGCGCTTGGTAGTACCGGCGATGGGGTCGATGTAGGCGTGGCGGCCTTCGATGCGGCAGTGCGTCTCGGGTGATGAACCGAAGATGCGGAAACCTCCGAAATCGAAATAGAACAGATAGGGAGAGGGGTTGATGCTGCGCAAGGCACGGTAAAGTTTGAAATCATCGCCTACGAAACGTTGTTCGAAACGGCGGGAGAGAACAATTTGAAACACATCTCCACGCAGGCAGTGGGCGATTCCTTGACGGATATTTACTTTATGCTGTTCGTCGGTCAGTGGGGAAGTGGTTTCACCAACGGCACGGAAATCGTAGGCGGTGTAATTGCGGTTATTGATGGCTTTCTGCACCGTATCCAGTTCACTTTCTTCACCGGGGGCAAGCATTTCAAGAAGTACCATTTCGTTCTTAAAGTCGTTGAAGACAATGAGGTATTGATACAAGATGTAGAGCATATCCGGTGCGTCGTTGGTGGCTTCGCGGCTATCTTTTACGGGAATATTTTCAAAATAGCGTACGGCATTGAAAGAGGTGTAGCCATAAAGACCGCAGTAATTGGCATATTCACCTTCCACATGGAAGCGGCCGAGGAAATCCTCTAAAGCTTTTTCTACAGGATATTCCGGTGTGATGGGGCGTTCTTCGCGAGTGCCGTCGGGCAGGCGGAAGATGGCTGTTCCATGGTCGATGCTGACGCTTGCCAATGGACAGAGTCCGATGAATGAACGGTTGTTTTCACTGCCGTGATAGTCAGAGCTTTCCATGAGTGCACTTTGGGGAAAGACATCACGGACTTTAAGATAAGTACTTACAGGCGTGTGCAAGTCTCCAAGAATAGTACGACTATGTGTTTGATAATTATATGTATCCATAACCCTTTAATTTTTAATTTATAATTTTTAATTATTAAGATACGTCTCTATATCCTTGTCTCCACGTCCCGAAACGGTCAGTACAACAACATCATCGGGTTTGAAGTTCAGCTTTTCGAGGGCACCGAGGGCGTGGGCACTTTCCAGGGCGGGGATGATACCTTCCAGTTTCGTCAGCTCGTAGGCGGCACGGATGGCTTCATCATCATTAACAGCAAGTACGATGGCGCGTTTTTGTGCAGCCAGATTGGCATGCATGGGGCCGATACCCGGATAATCCAGTCCGGCAGAGATAGAGTAGGGCTCTTCAATCTGGCCGTCTTCGTTCTGGATGACGTAAGTGCGTGCACCGTGAATGATTCCCATCTGTCCGAGGGCGATGGTAGCGGCAGTCATACCCGTATCTATTCCTTTACCACCGGCTTCGACGAGGACGATCTGCACGCGGCTATCGTCGATATAATGGTAAATAGTTCCGGCGGCATTGCTACCACCACCTACACAAGCGATAAGATAGTCGGGGCAGTCACGGCCTTCTTTCTCAATGAGTTGCTTTTTGATTTCCTCGCTGATGACGGATTGCAGGCGTGCCACCATGTCGGGATAAGGATGAGGACCGACTGTGGAACCGATGATGTAGTAGGTATCGGCAGGATGACAACACCAGTCGCGGATTGCCTCGTTGGTAGCATCTTTCAGCGTCATATTTCCGGAAGTGACGGGGATGACGGTTGCACCCAGCATCTTCATTTTTTCCACATTGACATGCTGGCGTTCTACATCCGTTTTTCCCATGTAGACGATGCATTCCATGTTCATCAGGGCACATACGGTGGCAGTAGCTACGCCGTGTTGCCCGGCACCGGTTTCGGCGATGATGCGATGCTTGCCCATGCGGCGTGCCAGAAGAATCTGCCCGATGGTGTTGTTAATCTTGTGAGCTCCTGTGTGGTTCAGGTCTTCACGCTTGAGGTAGAGCTTGCAGCCATATTTTTTGGAAAGTCGGCGGGCATAGTAGAGTGGGGAAGGACGTCCTACGTAGTCACGCAGCAGTTGGTCGAACTCTTGCTTGAAATCTTCGCTTTGCAGTACGTTGAGATAGGTGTTCTGCAACTCTTCCACACACTTGTGGAGTATTTCGGGAATATATGCTCCACCGAATTCTCCGTAATAACCATCTTGATTTACTAAAAAACTCATAATCCTATTTTTTTATTTAATTGTTTACGATTTACTGTTTATCTCAAAACCGGATAAAAGAAAAGAGCCCTGTCGCAGGTTGCGACAGGGCTCTTTCTTAATCTATATTATGTTCACATATATACATACGAGCGCTGCTCCCTTACGACTGTCGGAGTTGTAACGGGCGCCACCACCAATATGTATTTATGAGCATTGTTTTCATTGTCTTTTTGTTTTAGCTGGGGGCAAATGTAAGCACTTTGTTTTAATTACCAAAGAATTTCTTGCTTTTTTTCTTTCAAAGAACATTTTTCTTATAAAGTTGTTCTATAAGAATATTTAGAACAACTATTATTCACAATAAAAAAGAAAGGATGAACTATGAAACGGAAACATTTAGTTGCCATTGGCGTATCGATTGCTATTCTCTTGTTACTTTATTGGCTGTTGGTGGCCGAAGATATGAACGCTTGGCTGACCGTTAATTGATTTTTCGTGACTTTCTTGTGGGGTTGTGCGGATAAAAATGTATCTTCGCAAAAAATCATAAGCTCATGAAAGGAATAAGTAACTCATTTTTGCGTACGATATGTGCGCTGGTAATCGGGCTGATATTGGTGATGTTTCCCAATGAGGCAGGTGATTACTTGGTTATAACCATTGGCGTTGTGTTTCTGATACCATCGCTCTTAAGTATTATCGGGTATTTTGCAATGACTGCGGAGGAAAGGCAGCGTCTTCCTATTGAAGGGATCGGCAGCCTGCTGTTTGGTCTGTGGCTGATTATTATGCCCGGTTTCTTTGCAGATTTGCTGACATTTGTATTAGGATTCATTCTTGTGTTGGGTGGTGTGCAGCAGATTGCATCGCTTTCCGCAGCCCGTCGCTGGATGCCGGTTCGTGTGGGGTTTTATATCATTCCGGTCCTTATTCTGATTGCAGGACTGATTGCGTTGTTCAATCCGACGGGAGTACGTTCCACGGCGTTTATCATTATTGGTATCACCAGCATAGTGTATGCAGTTTCCGAATTGATCAATTGGTTCACATTTACTCGCAAACGGCCGAAGGCACCGGGTACGCCGGGAGCTTCTTCAAAGGCTGTAGACAATATTGAGGACGCGGAAATATTGGAAGATAAATGAAAATTTAGTTGACAAGGGAATGAGTTGACAAGGGGACAAGGGCTACGCAGTGTTAGGCTACGCGGTGAAATGATAATTTATCGGGCTGAATTTTAAGCCTGAAAGGCTTGCATTATATAGCGTAGGGCATCGCCCTACGTAATGTGCATCTCTTTTTCTGAGCCCTGAAAGGGCGATATAAAGATTGATGCTTAATTGCGCCCTTTCAGGGCTTAAATAGAGATATACATAATCACGTAGGGCGTTGCCCTACGCTATGTAATATCAGGCTTTCAGCCTGTCTTGGTCTCAGCTATTCCCACCGTTAAATTATCATTTATTTTAGCCATTGTTTTATCAGTTCCATCACCTCTTTCTTTTCTTTTTCGGGCAATGTGCTGATACGTGCCAGATGGCTGCCATTCGGTTGGATAAATACATGAATATTCTTCTTGTTCTTCAGCCAGGTGACGCCTGCGGCTGTCCATGGGTCGTTCTGACCGTAAATGAAGATCATCTTCGGGTCCTGTTTCTTTAGAAACTTGGTTATTTTCTTACTTAAAGTTTTGTCGAAAGGCATATCTTTCAACTCTTCGGGAAGCATCAGACAGTGCAGATAGTCTTCACTGGACTGGATGGAGAGATATTGTTTGAACGGTTGGACGTCATAACCATAGTATCCCAATTCACGGGCAGCTTGTACGAAGAAAGAAGCATTGGGACTGTCGGCGGTGAAATATCCCGGTTCGCTGATGGCAAGCAGATGAGAGAAAATTTCATCATCAGAGGCTGTAGTAGCGGGTATGGAGCTGATAGGAGTACCCCACTGCCACAAAGCGAAAGAATATTCCAATACCGAGTAATCGTAAATTTCTTCAATCGGTGCACGGAATGAATAATTCTTTTCAGTACAATACTTTTCAAAACGGGGAAGTAAAGTTGCTTTCCGTTTCAATGCTTCCAATTGGAAATCTTCAATTATCTTGCGGTTTTCCGGTGTTGAAACTTTATGCAGGAAAGGCTCATGGCGTCCATCTTCTACTCCATAACAAAGCGGAGCTACGTAAGGAACGGAAATATCTACATCATCCGGATAGAAAGTGCGGTAAAGAAGGGTAGTCTGTCCTCCTTTGCTGATGCCGGTGGCGATCCATTTGCCCGGATAGATGTTTTTGAATGCGGTGGTGATGGCATGTAAGTCGTCTGCAGAGTTCTCGGCTGTCAGATATTGCCAGTCTTTGGGTTCAGGGGTAGACTCAAGGAAGTATCGGTATTCCACGAATATCATGTTGGCATTGAGAAGTTTTGAAAGCTCTTCACGATATTGGGAACGGAGTGCGTAAGCGGCGCCATAGCCTTCGGTAACGATCACTGTGGGGCGATCGAAGCCGACATGAGAAACGATAACGCGTTGGCGAAAGCTGCCTTTCTCCGGATGGCGGTGATCCAGCGGCTGGGTAAAATAGGTTACGTATTTTTCTGAAAACTCAGAAGTTTCCAGTGGGCGGATTTCTTTAATGGCGGAAATCGCGCTGATTTTTTGCTCCAGAACGGTCTGTGCGAAAGAAGAGACTGATGCTGACAGCAAAGCAAACAGCAAGAGTGCTGCATAGCGAATGTGCATGTGCTTCATAATGAATTGTTTTTAATTAATCATCTGGTTTTGTAAATATTGACAAAGGTACGAAAAAGTGATATGCTGGAAAATAAATTACGATGATATTTTAGTTTTCAAAAAAAAGAGAGAGAACTACCTCCCGGCACCTCTCCCCCTGCAAACTTAAAACAACCAACAAAAGAAATAGAATGATTTTATTAGTTAATCACTTCTTCATTTATCTTATAAACAAGAGTTCCCTGTATTTTGGCAGCGTCCACATCTGGTTGTCGACAATCAGTTCCAGCTTGTCGATATGATAACGGATCTCCTCCATTGCCGGTACGATGGTGTCGTGGTAGGCAATGGCTTTCTCGCGTTCACTTTCGATCTTGTTGGCCACTTTGCGGGCTTCGATCATGGCATCTACATGCTCTTTGATGAAGGCGGTGCGGTCGGCAATCTCTTCGATGAGTTCCAGGTTCTTGGCAGACAGTTTTGCAGCTTTGTCGCCGGGGAACAAGTCCTTCATCTTGTAAACGTTATCAATGAGATCCGTTTGATACTGCGTGGCTACCGGGATGATGTGGTTCATGGCCAAATCACCTAATACACGAGCTTCAATTTGGATTTTCTTAGTGTAAGTTTCCCATTTCACTTCGTTGCGGGCTTCCAGTTCTTTCTGAGTCAGTACACCGGTATTTTCGAACATGCGGATACTTTCTGGCTTCAGATAGCTGTCGAAGATGAGAGGCACACTGGTTTCGCAATCCAGACCGCGTTTCTGGGCCTCTTCTTTCCATTCATCGCTGTAGCCGTTGCCATCAAAATGGATGGGCTTACAAATCTTGATGTATTTGCGGATAACCTCAAGGATAGCCGAAATCTTCGGTTCACCCCTTTCGATGAGCTCGTCTACATCTTTTTTGAATTCTACTAGTTGCTCGGCTACGGCGGCGTTCAGGGCAATCATGGCGCAGGCACAGTTTGCTTCCGAACCTACGGCGCGGAACTCAAAACGGTTTCCGGTGAAGGCGAACGGACTGGTGCGGTTACGGTCGGTATTGTCAATCAACAATTCCGGAATCTGCGGAATATCCAGTTTCATGCCTTGCTTGCCGCTAAGGCTTACGAGATCATCCTTTGTACTCTCTTCAATGTGTTCCAATACCTGTGACAACTGTTTGCCCAGGAAGCTGGAAATGATTGCGGGAGGCGCTTCGTTGGCACCCAGACGGTGTGCGTTGGTGGCGCTGGAAATAGCGGCCTTCAACAATCCATTGTGCTTGTAGACTGCCATCAGGGTGTTCACTACGAAAGTGATGAAACGCAGGTTCTCTTCGGGTAGTTTACCCGGTCCCATCAGTCCGATGCCTGTATCCGTACCCAACGACCAGTTGTTGTGCTTACCACTACCGTTGACACCCTTGAAAGGCTTTTCGTGCAGCAGTACTCGGAAGCCGTGGTTACGGGCTACTTTACGCATCAGTGCCATGATGAGCATGTTATGGTCTACAGCCAGGTTACATTCTTCGAAGATGGGAGCCAGTTCGAACTGGTTGGGGGCTACCTCATTATGACGCGTTTTGACGGGGATACCGAGCTTCAATGCTTCAATTTCCAATTCCTTCATGAAAGCTGCCACGCGGGTAGGGATGGCACCGAAATAATGGTCTTCCAACTGTTGATTCTTGGCACTGTCGTGTCCCATCAGCGTGCGGCCTGTCATCAGCAGGTCAGGACGGGCGGCATACAGACCTTCGTCGATCAGGAAATATTCCTGTTCCCAACCTAGGTAGGCAACTACCTTCTTCACTTCCGGATTGAAGTAACGGCATACGTCTACGGCAGCTTTGTCTACGGCACGCAGGGCTTTCAGCAACGGAGCTTTGTAGTCCAGTGACTCACCGGTGTATGCAATGAAAATGGTCGGGATGCAGAGCGTATCATCGACGATGAAAGCTGGGGAAGAGGGATCCCATGCACTGTAACCGCGTGCCTCGAACGTATTGCGGATGCCACCGTTAGGGAAGCTGGATGCATCCGGTTCCTGCTGAACGAGCAGTTTGCCTGTGAATTCTTCCATTACACCGCCTTTGCCGTCATGCTCGATGAAAGCGTCATGCTTCTCGGCTGTACCTTCAGTCAACGGGTGGAACCAGTGGGTATAGTGGGTAACACCCATTTCGAGTGCCCATTTCTTCATACCGGCTGCCACTTCATCAGCAATGCTGCGATCCAGCGGAGCACCATTGTCGATCACGTCAATCAGTTTGGCATATACCTTACTCGGCAGATACCTGAACATCTTTTCCTTGTTGAACACATACTTGGCATAATATTCCGACGGACGTTCCGCAGGGGCTGCCACTGCAACGGGTTTCTTTTTAAACGCCGTTTCTACTACTCTGAATCTCAATTTAGACATACCTTGTAATTGTTGGTTTATAAAAACTATTTGTTAGAGTAAAAAAACTTTTTTCTTATCCGTTATAAGCTGATTCACCATGCTCGTAGATGTCGAGCCCTTCTTCTTCAACACGTTTGGAAACGCGGAGACCGTGTATCTTATCAAGTCCTTTGAAGATGAGGAATCCCATGCCGGCTGCCCATGCACCTACTACGAGGGCGCCGAATACTTGTGCTCCGAGGAATCCCCAGCCTGCACCGTAAAAGAGTCCTTCGCTGGTAGACAAGAAACCAGTGAGAATAGTACCCGTGAAACCGCAGACACCGTGTACGGAACTTGCGCCAACGGGATCGTCAATCTTCAGCACTTTATCGATGAACTCTACAGAGAATATCATCAGGATACCACAGATTGTACCGATGATGACAGCACCCAGCGGAGAAACCACATCACAGCCCGCCGTGATACCTACCAAACCTGCCAGGACGCCATTCAGAGTCAGGGATAAAGATGGTTTGCTGAATTTTAACCAACTGACTACCAGTGCGAAGAAGCCTCCGGCACAAGCTGCAAGATTCGTGGTGAGGAAGACGTGTGAGATAGCCATTGCATCGTCCGTAGAGGCTGCTGCCAACTGTGAACCGGGGTTAAATCCGAACCAGCCGAACCATAAAATGAATACACCCAGTGCCGCTATGGTGAGGTTGTGTCCCGGAATAGCTCTGGACTTACCATCTTTACCGTATTTACCGATGCGCGGGCCAAGGATGGCTGCGCCTACCAGCGCAATCCAGCCACCGACAGAGTGAACAATGGTGGAACCTGCGAAGTCGTGAAACGTGGTTCCGAACAGATTCATCATGAACGAACCTTCTTCGCCGTTCATCAACCAGCCGCCGCCCCAGGTCCAGTGACCGGAAATCGGATAGATCAGTACGCTGATGAAGATGGTGTAAATCAAATACATGGAGAATTTGGTACGTTCGGCCATGGCTCCTGATACGATAGTAGCTGCTGTGGCACAGAATACAGTTTGGAATACCAGAAAGCCTTCTGTTGGTAATCCTCCTCCATCATAGAACGAGAGGTTGAAGAAGTGGGGCATTCCCACGAAACCACCTACGCCGAACATCAGTCCGAAACCGATGAACCAATAGAGTAGGGAACCGAACATGAAGTCTACGAAGTTCTTCATCAGGATGTTGGCAGTGTTCTTAACCCGGGTGAAACCGGCTTCTACCAGTGCAAAGCCCGGTTGCATGAAAAATACCAGCATAGCGGCGAGTAACATCCATACAGTGTTGAGTCCGTTTACTAATTCTCCTACAGTGTCAGGGGCTGATGATTCTACAGTAGTCTCTTCTAATGTAGCTATAACAGCGGTTGTTGTAGCTGATATACTATCCGTTGTTGCGGAAGTTTGTGCAAAAGTTTCTGTTGTTGTGCAGAGCGCCATAAGGACAGCAAGAGCTATCCACAGCCTGGCAATGCTGCGTTTACTATATTTATCCATAAAATCTTTTTGCTTTTAGTTGTACTTGTATTCTTAGTTTTGTTAAGTAGCTCTTACAGCTCTCTGGAAGATGCTCTTAACAGTTGCGGTTTGGTGCTGCCTGGACTATCTTTCCTGTTCGGCATTGTAGAGGGCGATGTCGCCACGTTCGGCGGTACGGATGCGGATAGCGTCTTCTATGGGGATGATGAAGATACGTCCGTCGCCGATTTCTCCGGTTTGTGCGGACTTGATGATGGCCTGCACGGTCTTTTCGGCATTCTTGTCGCGTACCACGATAGAGATCAGGATACGCTCGATGGAACTGGTGTCGTACATTACACCGCGGTAGATGCGTGCCTGACGGGATTTTCCTATCCCCCGGACGTCGTAGTAGGAGAACCATTCGATGTCCGCTTCGAGCAATGCGTCCTTTACATCCTCGAATTTTGTCTTGCGGATAATTGCTTCAATCTTTTTCATACCTTAATTAATTTACGATTTAACTTTTTCAGTTGACGAGTTGACAAGTGTCTTTCGGTGTGCCCGTTTTTTATCCTTGTCTCCTCGTTCCCTATTCTTAATCCTCTCTCAAAAACTGACTCCGAATACGAAGTATGCACCCTGCGTGTGTGGATTGAACGTCACTTGTGCAAAGGTGGGCAGCGAAAAAGAATTTGTGAATTTGATTTCTTTTTCTGCTTTCAGTGTGAGGTTGGTTACGTTAAACTTGTTGGCATACGCACCTTCCCATGGGGTAAGACCGACTTCTGCCGACCAGTCCAGGCCACCGAGTTTAAAAGGTGCGCTGATGCCTACATACGTGGAATAAGCTCTGTCACCGTTCTCCTTCGTATAATCATCTCCGGCAAAGTAAGTGTTCCAACTCAGTGCCAGCGGACCAAAATCATATCCCAGAGTGGCTTCGAAGATGTGTATCGTGCTATGTGCGCCATACTTGAAGTAATCTCCCGTATATCCGCCATCCTCTTTGTGATAGGAGAACCAGTAATCTGTAACGGATACGTTGAAACCGCCTGTATTGTAACCCAGTGTGAGGTCAATTTCCCTAGCATCTTCCTTGTCGATGCCTACCGAACCCCAGGCAGCCAGTGATAAACCTTTGTAGCTGACTCCCATGCTGGGTTGGATACTTACACCACCGCAGTCTGTTCCACGCCAGATGTAGTTGCTTACAAAATCTGCACTGACTGAGGCTTCCACTTTATCCTGTGCCTTTGCCGTGAAAGGCATTGTTGCTGATAATAGCGCGATGGCTATCATTCGGAATTTTACGCTTTTCATTTTCATACCTATTTTACCTTTTAAGTTTAGACAAATTGCGGATGATCAGTCCGGTGAAACTATAGTTTTATTTTAGTTGTTATCTTTTTCATTTTCATGCCAGCCATTTTCTGATTCGCCTCATGGCTTCCACACAATCCTCGTGATTCCCGAAAGCGGTCAGGCGGATGTAGCCTTCTCCGCTGGGGCCGAAACCTACACCGGGTGTTCCTACTACATTGGCTTCGTATAACATCTGTTCGAAGAAACGCCAGGAACCGATGCCATTCGGTGCTTTCAGCCAGATGTAGGGAGCATTCACGCCGCCGTACACTTTCAGTCCGGCTGCTTCCAGACCCTCTTTCATGGTTCGTGCGTTGTTCATATAGTAGTCGATGTTTTCCTTTATCTGCTGCTTGCCTGCCGGGGTGTAGATGGCTTCGGCAGCCCGTTGGGTGATGTAACTGGTACCATTAAATTTGGTGCATTGACGGCGGTTCCAGAGACGGTTCAGTGGAATGCGTTCACCGGTCAGGGTGGCGGCTGTCAGCTCTTTCGGAACTACGGTGTATCCGCAACGGACTCCGGTGAATCCGGCTGTCTTCGAGAAGCTGCGGAACTCTATGGCACATTTCTTGGCACCTTTTATTTCGTAAATGGAGTGGGGAACGTCTTCTTCCTGTATAAATGCCTCATAAGCGGCATCGAACAGAATCAGAGTGTCGTTGGCGAGTGCGTAGTCCACCCATTTTTTCAGTTGCGACTTGGTCAGCGTTGTTCCCGTCGGATTGTTCGGGTAGCAGAGGTAGACGATGTCAATCCGCTTGTCCGGTATCTCGGGAACAAAGTTGTTTTCGGCGGTACAGGGCATGTAGGTCACGTTGCTCCATTTGCCGTCTTCTTCCAATACTCCGGCACGGCCACACATTACGTTGCTGTCTATATATACCGGGTAGATGGGGTCTGTCACTCCCACGCTGTTGTCGTGGCGGAGGATATCGCCTATGTTGCCCGTGTCGCTTTTGGCTCCATCGTTTACGAATACTTCCGTAGGGCTAAAATGAATGCCTCTCGGAGCATAATCATGTTTGATGATCGCTTCAATCAAAAAGTCATATCCCTGCTCGGGACCGTATCCGTGGAAGGTACTGGCATTTGTCATCTCATCCACTGCCCTGTGCATCGCCTCGATGCAAGCCGGTGGCAGTGGCCGGGTAACGTCTCCGATACCCAGGCGGATGACCTCTTGTTTAGGGTGCGTTATCCTGAAAGTATTCACCTTTTTAGCTATGTCTGAAAATAAGTAACTTCCCGGTAGTTTCAAAAAATGTTCGTTTACTAATGCCATACTTTCTTGTTGTTTTAAGTGCGTTATTTAATTATGAATTATAAATTATGAGTTATGAATGGGCTGCGCTGTTGGGGGGCTATTCATAATTCATCATTTATAATTACTTCCCCGTCGAATATCCGGACTGCTCCTCCCGTCATCCATACATGATCCGTTTTTTCGTCCCATTCGATGGTAAGTGAGCCTCCATCCATGATGATGTCTGTTTTTCTTCCGGATTTTCCGGTCAGTGCGGCAGCTACTGCGGTGGCACAGGCTCCGGTTCCGCAAGCTTGGGTGATGCCCGAACCTCTTTCCCAAACTCTCATCCTGATTTTCCCATGCTCCAGCACCTGGGCAAACTCTACATTGATGCGGTCGGGAAACAACGGATGATTTTCCAGTTTCGGACCGATGCTTTCGAGGTTGATATCTTTAATATCTTCTACAAAGATTACCAGGTGAGGATTTCCCATTGATACGGTGGTTCCGGTGAATTTCTGTCCGTTGGCTTCAATGGGTTGTTCTTTCATATCGGCTGGACGTCCCATATCTACGGTTACGGTGTTCACTTTTCCGTCTTCTACATGGAGCTTCAGTATTTTGATGCCCGACAGGGTGTCGAGAGTAACGGCTGTTTGGGAAGTCAGGCCGTATTCATATAAGTATTTGCCGATGCAACGACTGGCGTTGCCGCACATTTTGGCTTCGGAACCATCCGCATTGAAGATGCGCATACTGAAATCTGCCTTGTTCGAACTGCCGATGAGTACCAGGCCGTCGCTTCCAATTCCTGTATGCGGGGCGCTCCATTCAACCGAAAGTTTTTCAGGGCTTTCGATGGGATATTTCAGGGTGTTTACATAAATGTAATCGTTGCCTGCTCCGTGCATCTTAGTGAATTTTATAACTCTTGTCATTTTGTACTCTGTTGGTGGATTAATCTTTCTTTTTGTTTTATCACGATGCAAAGGTACGACGTTTTGCTAAATTATTTGCAGAATACATATCTTATTTCTATTATATTTATTCATTCTTTTAATCGCTGCAAATATACGGTATTCAAGTTTCAAATTAAAAGTTTGAGGGGGCATATTTGTATAAATTGTTATTTATGGAATTATTTCCGCATATTCATTCTATGTAGGTAGTGGCGTAAATACGTGTTTTAAGTGGAAAAATGGAGTTTATGGGGTGAAAATAAAGATTTGTATATGACAGAATGAAATTGTTTTCTTCTTTTTGCTGACTAAATGATCTTTTGTATAATGCCGCACCTCAACAAGTCAAATGCCACACTTTAGCTTCTGCGATGCCATTCATTTGAGCCATCGAAGTGTGGCGTTTGAATTGTTGAGGTGTGGCATTAGGGAAGTTAAAGTGTGGCATTGGTACAGCTTGTAACTATTTCAATATCTCCTGCAATAATACTGGTTCGTTGGTGGTGATGAAATCCACTCCTTGGCTGATGAGCCATTCCATATCTTTGGCATCATTTACGGTCCAAGCATTAACCTTCATGCCAAGGTTGTGACATTCTTTGATCCACTCGGGATGTTTTTTGAAGACAGAGAAGTGGTAATCAGGACCGGCACAACCCATGTCTTTCAGTTCTTGCGGATTGAGGTCACCTTCCAGATAATATACGGGAGTACCTTTAGGAGCCAGGCGAATGAATTCTTTGGTCGCATGGCGTGAGAAAGTGATGTATTCGGTACGTTCTTCCAGTCCCATCTTCTTAATCATTTTCACAATTTGCTCTACGGCGAGCGTTTCCCGTTCGGGAGTCTTGTGCGCTTTGAGTTCCAGGATAAGGCGGGTTTTCAATCCTTTGGCCTTATCGAGATATTGCTGAAGGGTAGGGAGGTTCTCACCGTTGTCGAGGGTGATAGAGGTACATTCTTTCTCGGTGGATGTTTCCATGCGGACACCTTTGAATACACCATCGTGGTCTACGATAAGCTTGTTGTCGGCAGTGAGCCAGACATCGAACTCGGAGCCGTAGCAATGAATGGAGTCAGCTTTCACCAGGGCGGCAATACTATTCTGGGCAGAACCGTCGGTCTTCCAGAAACCACGGTGGGCAATGACTTGGGTGTTTTGGGCTTGCAGGATGCCGCATACGGCAAGAGACATAGCGGAGGCAAATAAAAGTTTTTTCAGTTTCATAGTTTCTTATTTATAATTCTGCCGCAAGGTACAAAATATGTCTGAAAAGTGATGTTTCATTTATGTTATTAATGCGAATCAGGAGATAAAGGTGTTATTTCCTTTACCTCCTATTACCTGCGTATACGGCGTCTGCGCCTGTGGTGACGTTTCTTCTGCTTATAAATGCTGATCCGTTTCCAGACAATCCACACAAACAGTATTCCGAAGACTGCAAAGATGAGAAGCACGATACCCGTATTCAGATTATCGCCTTTGACGCGGCTCCACATTTCGAGAACAAGCTCTGTGCGGTCACCGAAATCACGGATCATGGCGCAACGTTCTACGACTTTACGGTCGGGGTATTGTATCGGGTTGATCTGAATGCTGTCCGCACCGGGACCGAAGAAATAACTGAGGTCGGAGAACTGTTCAAGAGTAGTGTCGATCTTTGCCTCCATAATCTCGGGCGTTGCTACGGCACTGACGTAGCCGATAGCATCCATATTGCGCAGAGCAATATCCGGTTGGCAAAGATAATTGATGAAGTAGCTGGCGGCTTTTACGTTACGGGCATACTTGGGGATAGCCCAGCCATCGTACCAGATGTTGCTGCCTTCGCGGGGAACTACATAGTCCAGGTCTACGCCTACAGCTTCCGCTTCTTCAATGGCCCAGACGGCGTCGCCACTCCAGGTAAGGTTGAGCCATGCTTTGTTTTTGGTCATCATTTCTTTGCCGAAGTCGGCTTCCCACCCGGCAATGTTGGGTTTCAGATCTTTCAGGTATTGCTCTGCAAGGGCAATGGCTTCAGGGGAATTGTCGTTCATCAGTTGCTCTACGGTGATGGTGCTGTCGGCAAGTTGCCGGGCATGGGCATAAATGATGGCAGTGCCGTAGGCATCGCGGTAACTGTCTTTCATCAGAATCTTACCACGGTTGACGGCATCCCAAAGGCATCCCCAAGAGCTGACTTCTTCAAGGGTCTTGAACTTCTTGTTATAGAGTATTCCGGCGGTACCCCACATGTAGGGAACGACGTAATCATTGGTGTGGCGACCGGGCTGGCTGATCTTCTCCAACTCTTTCTGAATATACGGGGAGATGTTGGGGATATAGTCCGGAGTCTTCCCAAAATTGCGGTTGATAGGGAGGAGGAGATCTTTCTTCAACATTCGTTCGATGATGTATTCCGATGGGCATACAAGGTCGAAATCTTCCTGTCCGCGCTCAATTTTAGTGAGCATGATTTCGTTGATATCGAATACTTGGTAAATAATACGAATGTCTTCGCCTGTCTGCTCTTTGTACCAGGCAGGGAATTCGGTGAGGACTTCTTCGTCAATGTAATCTGCCCAGTTGTAGACTTTCAGTACACGGCTGCGCTTCTCACCGGAGTTGCTACAAGAGGCGAGGAGAAGGATGCAGAGGAAGAGGGATATGTATTTCTTCATTGTTGATGGAGTTTATTTGTGATTGTTATTCTTTCTTAGAACGTTCCGCTCTCTTGTTAATCACAATCAGCAATACTAACACCGTTACAAAAATGATTGTTGACAGTGGGCGCAGTTCAGGAGTCAATCCACCCTTACGTGCGTCCGCATAGATGTATGTCGACAACGTTTCCAATCCTTCATTTCCGATAGTGAAGATCGTTACTGCGAAATCATCAATGGAAAGCGTGAAAGCGAGGATGAAACCGCTGATCATTCCCGGCAGAATTTCCGGGAAGATGACTTTGCGAAGCGCCTGGAAGGGGGTGGCTCCGAGGTCGAGGGCTGCTTCGTATACATTCTGATTCATTTTCTTCAGGCGGGGCATCACACTAAGCACCACATAAGGGGTACAAAAAGTGATGTGTGCCAATACCACCGTAGTAAATCCCTGCGAAATGCCAAAGCTGACAAACAGCAGGAACAGGGATACACCCGTAATGATATCCGCATTCATCATCGGAATAGCATTGGTGAAATTCATCACCTGACGTGCCCGGGAGCGCAAGTTAAAGATGCCGATAGCTGCCAGGCTTCCCAGCAGAGTGGATGCTGTGGCGGCAATCGTAGCAATGGCAAATGTGTTCCAGATGGCATTCATCAGTGAGTGGTGCATGCCGCCTGTAAATAGTGAACTGTATAACTTGGTAGAGAATCCTGTCCAGTTACCCAGTACCTTGGCCTCAGTGAAAGAGAAGATCATAATGATCAGGATGGGCGAATAGAGCAGGGCAAGCAGAAACCAAAGATAGCCTTTCGCCAGAATACGTGTCATCATATCACACCTCCGCTTTCATTTTGTGCACTGTCGTCCTCGTTGGTAAAGAGGGCGGTGACGCCAATCAGCAACAGCATGATGAGCGACAAGGCAGCGCCATAGTTCCACATTCCGTTATATATATTTTCTTGTACGGTAGTACCGAACAGTTTGATGTTGTTCATTGTCAGCAACTCGGCAATGGCAAAGGTGGAAACCGTGGGCATGAAAACCATCACCACACCGCTCATGATGCCGGGCATCGAAAGGGGGAGGATCACTTTACCGAATACCTGTACAGGCGTAGCTCCCAGGTCTTGGGCTGCTTCTATCAGACTGCCATCCATCTTCTGCAACGTATTGTAGATAGGGTATATCATGAAGGGCAGGAAGTTGTAGACCATACCGAATACCAAAGCTCCTTCGCCCAGCGGCAGGTTGAGGAAATCAAACAATGCCACCGTGGCAAGTGTACGTATCAGGATGTTCACCCACATAGGCAGGATGAACAGTACAACCATGGTCTGGGAAGTGTTGAAGCGCTTCTGACTGAGAATATAAGCAGCCGGATAACCGAGCAGGAGGCATACCAGAGTCGTGATGACAGCTATTCCGATAGAGTAGACGAATGTGTTGATAGATTCGGGATGCATCATGAATTTGCGGAAGTTGGCAAACGTAAATGCGCCTTCAGCATCGGTGAAGGCATAAACCACAATGAGCAACAGAGGCATCACAACGAAGATGATGAGAAACAATGCGTAGGGAACTGTCCAGTTCCGGCGACGCATGAAGAAACGGGATATATTACTGAGCACTTCCTTTCTTATTAGCAGATTCGACAATAGGGATAGAACCGGTGGTCTGTGCCGGCGCAACAATTCGTATATTTTCGGGTGCGATGGTGATGCCGACACGGTCACCGTCGTCCCAGACGTCAGTAGTGTCTACAAAGATATCCTCGTCCCAATCGGTAAACACGGTGAGATGGTAATGATTCCCTTTGTAAAGGATGAATTTCACTTCACCCGTCAGATGGCCGTCTTCTTCGTTATCTTCAAGGATGACGTTCCGGAAATCTATTTCTACCCGGACAGAACTGCCCGGTTCGATGTCCTGCACTTCAGTACACTCAAAGGTACAGCCGAGGAATTCAACGTGCGTGGCGTCTATGAGCTTGCCTTCGAAGCTGTTGCAGGTGCGTTCTTTCTTCATTACGTGAATGTCGAAAGGTTTCACGAGCAGACCGACTTCCCGTCCGGCTTCGAAACTGTGATAGTCCTGCACCATGAATTCGTAGCCCTCATTGGTCTGTACCATCATTTCGTAATGCACGCCTTTGAAGATGCAAGAGGTGACAGTACCCGTCAGTTGGGCAGCAGCGGAAGGCTCAAATATATAGATATCTTCGGGACGGATGACTACATCGACGGGGATATTCTCTCCAAAGCCCTTGTCGACACATTCAAATTCGTGTCCGGCAAAGGATACGGCTTTGTCCTGAAGCATGAGGCCGTTCAGGATGTTACTTTCTCCGATGAAATCGGCAACGAAAGAGTTGATGGGTTCGTTGTAAATGTCTGTCGGGGTGCCTATCTGCTGGATGCGGCCTTCGCTCATCACGACGATGGTGTCGCTCAGAGTGAGGGCTTCTTCCTGGTCGTGGGTAACGTAGACGAAGGTGATTCCGAGCTTCTGGTGCATCTCTTTCAACTCCATCTGCATGTCTTTGCGCATTTTGAGGTCGAGGGCGGCAAGAGGCTCGTCCAGTAACAGCACTTCGGGTTCGTTGACGATGGCACGGGCGATGGCAACACGTTGTTGCTGTCCGCCGGATAGCGAATCAACGTCACGGTCTTCGTAGTCCGTCATACCTACCATGCGGAGGGCTTGTTTCACTTTCTTGCCAATGGTGGCTTCGGGCATCTTTTTGAGTTTCAGTCCGAAAGCGATGTTGTTGTACACGTTGAGGTGGGGGAAAAGAGCATACTTCTGAAAGACGGTATTCACCGGGCGTTGGTGCGGCGGTGTTTGCGTGATGTCTTTTCCGGCGATGGTGATGATACCTTCCGAGGCGGTCTGGAAACCGGCTATCAGGCGCAACAAAGTAGTCTTGCCGCAGCCGGAAGGACCCAATATCGTTACAAATTCGCCCTTACGGACAGAGAGGTTTACATCATTCAGTACGGCTTTGTCTCCGAAATATTTCGATACGTGCTCTACGCCGATGATGCAGTCAGACTTTTGCATAAGCGTTATTAAGTGTTTAACCTAAAACTAATAGAACGAATTCTGCCTTTCTAAAAAAAGCGGGGACAAAGGTAGGGAATAAATTGGGAAAATGAAAGTTCTACATTCGATTTGCATTATCTTTGCCTCAAAAGCGAAGATAAGCTACGTCCTGGCATAAAAAATGAATGAGTTTATTTTATTCTGCTCTTGGTTTGCATTATCTTTGTAGCATTAATGAATATTATATAAAGGAGGCAAGGACATGGGTAACAGAATATATCCCATCGGGATACAGAACTTTGAGAAGATTCGTAAAGAAGGATATGTATATGTGGATAAAACCGCATTGATGTATAAGTTGGTGAAGAGTGGGAGTTACTATTTCCTTTCCCGTCCCCGTCGTTTCGGGAAGAGTTTGCTGATTTCCACGTTCGAAGCCTATTTTGAAGGGAAACGGGACTTATTTGAAGGCTTGGCGGTGGACACTTTGGAAAAAGATTGGGTGAAGCGTCCTGTGTTGCATCTGGACTTGAATATCGGGAAATATGATACGCCGGATAGTCTGGACAAGATACTGAATGAAACGCTTGACTACTGGGAGTCACTTTACGGAACGCGTTCTGCTGAAACGACCCTTGCATTACGCTTTGCAGGAGTTGTGGGACGAGCCTATGAGCAAAGTGGTGAGCGTGTAGCCATTCTCATCGACGAATATGACAAACCCTTGCTCCAAGCTATCGGCAACGAGGAACTGCAACGCGAATTCCGCAACACTCTGAAACCTTTCTATGGCGTACTGAAAACCATGGACGGTTGCATCAAGTTTGCCTTGCTGACGGGAGTGACCAAGTTCGGCAAAGTAAGTGTGTTCAGTGACCTGAACAATCTGAATGACATCTCCATGGACGAGCCGTTCATTTCCATCTGTGGAATCACCGAAAAGGAGATACATCTTAATTTTGAAGAAGACCTGCACGAATTGGCAGCCGCGCAGAAAATGACGTATCAGGAAGTATGCAATGAACTGAAGGTCTGCTATGACGGTTACCACTTTACAGAAAACACGGACGGCATCTATAATCCTTTCAGTTTGCTGAATACATTCTTTAAGATGAAATTCGGTAACTATTGGTTTGAGACCGGAACACCCACTTACCTTGTGGAATTGTTGAAACGCAATCATTACAATTTGGAGCGCATGGCACATGAAGAAACGGATGCTGATGTGCTGAACTGTATTTATGGCGACAACGAACCCATACCAGTTATTTTCCAAAGCGGTTATCTCACGATAAAGGGGTATGACAAACGTTTCGGGCTTTACCGTCTTGGTTTCCCAAACCGGGAAGTAGAAGAGGGCTTTATCAGATTTCTGATGCCGTTTTATACCCGTTTTAACCAGTTAGAAGCACCGTTTGAGATACAAAAATTTGTCCGTGAGATAGAGATGGGCCAACCTAACACTTTCTTTAAGAGGCTGCAAAGCTTTTTTGCCGACACACCTTATGAATTAGTGAAAGACTTGGAATTACATTACCAAAATGTACTGTTTATCGTCTTCAAACTGGTAGGTTTCTATACACAGGCGGAGTATCACACTTCGGAAGGGCGGGTGGATTTGGTGGTGAAGACTACCGATTACATTTACGTCATGGAATTCAAGCTGGAAGGTACTGCAGAGGAGGCCTTGCAACAAATAGAAGAAAAACAGTATGCTCTTCCTTTTGAGGCAGATCCGAGGAAATTATTCAAAATAGGTGTGAACTTCAGTAATAAAACAAGGAATATAGAGAAATGGGTTGTTGAGTGACAGAATGCCACACTTCATCGTTCCCAATGCCACACTTAAATACATGTAATGCCACACTTCGTAACCGTTGAAGTGTGGCATTACGTTTGTTTAGATGTGGCATTCTACTTGCTGAGGTGTGGCATTACTTTTTATAATGTGTATGCCGCTTCATGCACCCCTGCTACAGCGCGTCCGCTCGGGTCATTCTTTCCTTGCAGTGCAGTATCCCAGGCAAGGGCCTCGGCTGTAGAGCAAGCCACGCTCGGCACACTGGGTACGCTTCGGGCAGCCGACTGACTGGGGAAGTGTTCTTCGAAAATGCTACGATAGTAATATTCCTCCTTATTCTGTGGCGGATTGATGGGAAACCGTTCGGCGGCATGTTCCATTTGATGGTCGGTGACGGCGGCAGAAGTAATGGCCTTCAATGTATCGATCCAATTGTAACCGACGCCATCGGAGAATTGCTCTTTTTGCCGCCAGGCAACACTTTGAGGCAGCATATCTTGAAAAGCTTCGCGCACAATGCGTTTCTCTACTTCTTTGCCCGGACACATTTTGACGGCAGGGCTGAGGCTCATTGCCACATCCAGAAACTCTTTATCGAGGAAGGGAACACGACCTTCCACCCCCCAGGCAGAAAGGCTCTTATTCGCACGCAGACAGTCGTACAGGTGCAATTTGGAGAGCTTACGGATCGTTTCTTCGTGGAAAGCCTGCGGTGTAGGGGCTTTGTGGAAGTAGAGATAACCCCCGAAAACCTCGTCAGCACCTTCACCACTAAGCACCATCTTGATGCCCATAGACTTGATGACACGTGCCAACAGGTACATCGGTGTGGAAGCACGAACAGTGGTAACGTCGTATGTTTCGATAAAGTAGATGACATCACGCAAGGCGTCGAGTCCTTCCTGAATGGTATAATTGATTTCATGGTGAACGGTGCCGATGTATTCTGCCACTTCACGGGCTTTGATCAAGTCCGGTGCACCGCGCAGGCCGACGGCGAAGGAGTGGAGTTGAGGCCACCAGGCTTCGCTTTGGTTATCAGTTTCGATGCGCTTGCGAGCATATTTCCTGGCAATGGCGGAGATGACGGAAGAGTCGAGGCCACCACTGAGCAGAACACCGTAAGGAACATCGGACATTAACTGGCGCCGGACGGCAGCTTCAAGGGCGAGTTTTACGCTGTTGATTTCTGGTTGGGTAGCCCGGCGGGCGGTGGTGTCATTGGCTTTGACGGCGGCATAATCGGTCCAGGGGCGTTGATACCAACGATGCATTTTCCCTTCACGTCCCCAGAAGTAATACCCGGGCAGAAATGGCTCGTAGGTGTCACAGAAACCTTCGAGGGCTTTCAGTTCGCTGCCTACGTAGATATGTCCCTGGTCGTCACGACCGATATAAAGAGGGATTACCCCGATAGGGTCACGGGCAATCAGATAATCGTCTGTTTCCTCATCATAAAGGGCAAAGGCAAAGATACCGTTCAATTCTTCGAGGAAATGAATGCCTTTATCCTTATATAATGCGAGGATGACTTCACAGTCTGATCCTGTACGGAAAGCATACTTGCCGGCGTAGCGGGAACGGATTTCCCGATGATTATATATCTCACCGTTGACGGCAAGGATTTGCTTGCCATCCGGAGAGTACAATGGTTGTCCGCCACTTTCCGGATCGACGATAGAAAGACGTTCGTGAGCCAGGATGGCACTGCCGCCTACATAAATACCACTCCAGTCCGGTCCGCGATGACGGATTTTCTGCGCCATTCGAAGCGCTTTGTTTCTCAATTCCTGGGATTGAGATTTGATATTGAAGATACCTACGATTCCACACATAATGCTTAGTGATTAGGGGTTAGTTGCTCAAATACTTGTCTATTCTCTCTGCCACTCTCCGTCCGTCCGCCAGTGCATGCACCACAAGGCTGGCACCACGTGCCGCATCACCTGCTACGAACACATTTTCCGGAAATTCCGGTTGTTCCGGTTTCAGGAAGCCCATGGCCAGAAGCACCATATCGGTGTCTATTACTTCCTTCTTTCCGGTAGGCTTCATGGTAGGGCGTCCACCATCCTGAGCCGGAATCCATTCCACTTCTTCCACCTCTACACCGCAGACTTTTCCATTCTTGCCAATAAACTGATTGGATGCCAGCGACCAGCGGCGCGTGCAACCTTCTTCGTGACTTGAAGTCGTCTTCAGTACAATGGGCCATTGCGGCCAAGGAGTAGCGTCATTGTGACCTACGGGAGGCTGTGGCATGATCTCAATCTGTGTTACACTCACGGCTCCCTGGCGGATACTCGTACCGATACAGTCTGATCCTGTATCACCGCCACCGATGACGAGAACCCGTTTGCCTTTGGCATTTACCAGACGTTCTTTGGGGAACGTTTCTCCATCGAGGATATGATTTTGCTGGGACAGCATTTCAAGGGCAAGATAAATACCTTTCAGTTCGCGTCCGGGAATGTTGAGGTCGCGTGCCTGTGGCGTCCCGGTGCAGATGCAGTAGGCATCAAAGCCGGCAGGGAGGTTCTGTACATCTACCGTTACGCCCATTTCGAACTTGATGCCTTCAGCTTCAAGCACTCCCATCCGGCGGTCGATTACTGCCTTATCGAGTTTAAAATTAGGAATACCATAGCGCAGTAATCCGCCGGGCATGGGTTTGCTGTCAAAAAGAGTCACTTCATAGCCTTTAGCATTCAGCCGGCAGGCAGCGGAGAGTCCCGCAGGACCTGCACCGATAATGGCAACCCGCTTTCCATTACGTTCGGGCTGAATGGGCACGATGTAACCTTCGCGAAAAGCCGCTTCGGCAATAGCCGCCTCGTTTTCACGAATAGTGACAGGCTCATCGCACGAAAGCTTCAGTACACACGACTTTTCGCAAAGTGCCGGACAAATACGTCCGGTAAATTCGGGGAAGTCGTTTGTGGCGGCGAGCACTTCGTATGCTTCACGCCATTTACCTTTATAAAGCGCATCCTGAAATTCAGGTTGTTTATTGCCCAACGGGCATGCCCAGTGACAGAAGGGTACACCGCAATCCATGCAACGTGATGCCTGGAGTTTGCGTTCGTGACTGTTTAAAGTTTGCTCCACCTGACTGAAGTCGGTGATACGTTCGTGGACAGGACGGTATCCCGCTTCCTGTCGTGGTATGTTTAAGAATGCTTTTGGATTTCCCATTATACTATTCTTTAGTTTGACTAAGTAAATGTTTGTAATTAGTTTGTTTGCATAATTAAGTAGGCGACTAAACAGTAATTGTCAACTGTCAATTCTAATAATCTCTCTGCATCTCTGCAATCTTCTGTTGCAGTTTCCGCATTTGCTCCTCTTGCAACACCTTTTTGTACTCGATGGGGACTATCTGGATAAACTCATCCACATATCGGTTCCAGTCATCAAGCATGATGCGTGCCAAGTTGGAGCCTGTATAGAGGTAATGCTGACGAATGAGTTCGTGCAATTCCTTACGATAGGAGGCTTCTTCAATGAGGCTTAGTTCCACCATTTCCATATTGCAGAAATAATCGAAGTTTCCATCCTTATTCCACACGTATGCTACACCGCCCGACATGCCGGCTGCGAAGTTACGCCCTGTTGAACCGAGGACTACCACACGACCGCCCGTCATGTACTCGCAACAATGATCGCCTACACCCTCTACAACGGCAATGGCACCGGAATTACGGACAGCGAAACGCTCGCCTACGCGCCCATTGATGTAAACTTCACCACTGGTTGCACCATAGAGCAAGGTGTTTCCTGCAATCGTATTCTTCTCGGCCTGGAAGTTAGAGCGTACCGGAGGCAATACGGCAATCCGTCCGCCCGAAAGACCTTTGCCGAGGTAATCGTTCGCTTCACCTTCCAGCTTGAAGCTGACACCCGGTACAAGGAAGGCACCGAAACTTTGTCCTGCAGAACCTTTGAATTTTACGTTCAACGTATGTTCCGGCAGTCCCGCTTCACCGTACTTCGCGGCAATGGTGCCCGAAAGCATGGCTCCGCAAGCACGATCTGTATTGGCAATCGTATATTCCAGTGAGATTTCTTTCTGGTTTTCCAGAGCTTCGGCAGCGGCATGCAGCATTTCAACGTCTTTTACGCGGTCGATGCCGTGTTGCTGGTCGATGGTGTGGCGGATGGCTGCACCATTATCGACGCGTGCCAGTATTTTGTCGAAAGTAATCAGGGATTGCTTAGGGGATTCGTTTTCTGACTTGCGGATAATAAGATCCGTGCGTCCGATGATGTCATCTAGGCGTTCCACGCCGATTTCGGCGAGATACTCCCGCACTTCCTGCGCCAGGAAAGTGAAGAAGTTCACCAGGTATTCGCTACGTCCGTGGAAGCGTCGGCGAAGTTCCTCGTTTTGCGTTGCCACACCCACAGGGCAGGTGTTTTGATGACATTTACGCATCATGACGCAGCCCAGTACAATCAAAGCACTGGTCGCAAAACCGAACTCTTCGGCACCCAGCATCGCCATCAGCACGATGTCGCGACCGGTTTTCAGTTGCCCATCCACTTGCAGTATCACTTGCCCGCGCAGACCGTTCAGTACAAGAGTCTGTTGCGTCTCGCTTAGTCCCAGTTCAGGAGAGATACCGGCATAGCGGATACTGGAGGCAGGAGAAGCCCCCGTGCCTCCTTCCGCACCGGAGATGACAATAAGGTCGGCTTTTGCTTTGGCCACTCCGGCTGCAATGGTTCCTACGCCGCTTTCAGCTACCAGTTTCACACTGATCTTGGCACGGGGATTTACATTCTTCAGGTCGAAGATCAACTGTGCCAAGTCCTCAATAGAATAAATGTCGTGATGGGGCGGGGGAGAAATCAATGAAATGCCGGGAATGGAGTGACGTGTTTTAGCAATCACCTGATCTACTTTAAAGCCCGGCAACTGACCGCCTTCACCCGGTTTGGCCCCTTGTGCCACTTTGATTTGTATTTCATCGGCGTTCACCAGATACTCCGTTGTTACGCCGAAACGTCCCGAAGCCACCTGTTTGATGGCACTACGCAGACTGGTTCCGTCTTCGCGGGGCGTGAAGCGTGCGCTGTCTTCGCCTCCCTCACCTGTGTTGCTGCGTCCGTGAATCCGGTTCATGGCAATGGCCATTGCCTCATGCGCTTCTTTGCTGATAGACCCGTAACTCATGGCACCCGTCACAAAGCGGTGCATGATGCTTTCTACCGGTTCAACCTTATCTATAGAAATGGGGGCACGGCGGAAATCCAGGAAGTCGCGCAGGAAGATAGGTGCTTCTTTTCCATCTACCAGACTGGTGAACTCTTTGAATTTCTTATAGCTGCCCAGGCGTGTGGCGAGTTGCAAGGTAGAAATGGTTTCCGGATTCCAGGCATGTTTTTCTCCGTCTTTACGGAAAGCATACAAACCGTTGTTGGGGAGTAATCCGTCTACTTGTGCGGCAAAGCCTGCATCGTGGAATGCGATTGCATCGTGTGCCACTTCATCCAGCCGGATACCGCCTATGGTGGATCTCAACCCGCCGAAATAAGCATTGCTGAGCTCTTCACTCAAACCTACGGCTTCGAATATTTTCGCTCCCCGATACGAGCGGATGGTACTGATACCCATCTTACTCATGATCTTGAACAATCCCTTGCAGATGGATTTGATATATTTCTTTTCGGCAGTGGCATAATCCAACTGGATTTCTTTCTTCGCCACCAGCTTATCGATCACGGCAAATGCCATGTAAGGATTCAGGGCGCTGGCGCCAAATCCCAGTAACAGGGCTGCGTGCATCACCTCGCGTATTTCACCGCTTTCCACGACCAATGCCGTCTGTACACGTTTACCCACGGAGATAAGGTAGTGGTGTACTGCGCTTACTGCCAGCAGGGAGGGGATAGCTGCATGAGTGGCATCCACATCACGGTCGCTCAGTACAATGTAATTCACCCCTTCGCTGACGGACTCTTCCGCTTGTTTGCAAAGTGCTGTGAGTGCTTCCTGCAATCCGGCACGGCCCTTTGCCACTTCAAACAGCAAGGGTAGTTTCACCGTTTTGAAACCTTTGTAGCGGATGTTGCAAAGAATATCCAGTTGTGCATTGCTCAGGATGGGATGGTTGAGGCGCACCATCTTGCAATGGCTTTCGCTGGGTGTCAGGATGTTCATGCCCACGGCGCCGATATATTCCGTCAGTGACATTACCAGTTCCTCGCGTATAGGGTCGATAGGCGGATTGGTGACTTGTGCAAACTGCTGGCGGAAGTAGTTGTACAGCAGTTGCGGCTTATCCGAAAGCACGGCAAGCGGCGTATCATTCCCCATTGAGTTGATAGGCTCAGCACCTGTGGTACACATAGGAACGATGAGCCGCTCCACATCTTCCTTGGAATAGCCGAAGGTGCGCAGCATCCTCTCGTAATTCTCTACGCTATGGGGGACTTTGCGCCCGCTTTTCAGTTCATCCAGTTCGATGCGGTTTGTTGCCAGCCAACTGCGGTAAGGCTTGGCTTCGGCCAACTGTTTTTTCAATTCTCCGTCGTAGTAGATTTCTCCTTTTTCGGTATCTACCAGTAGTATCTTACCCGGTTGCAGGCGTCCCTTTTCTTTGATGTCTCCCGGTTCGAAATCCATCACGCCCACTTCGCTGGCAACTACCATCATGTCGTTGTGCGTTATCAGATAGCGTGCAGGACGCAATCCGTTACGGTCGAGCATACCGCCTGCAAAACGTCCGTCGCTGAACAGCAAGGCGGCAGGGCCATCCCAGGGTTCCATCAGGATGGAATGGTATTCATAGAATGCTTTCAGGTCTTCGCTGATGGGGTTCTTTTCATTGAAAGATTCCGGCACCAGCATGGCCATGGCATGCGGCAGGCTGAGGCCTGACATAACGAGGAATTCTAATACATTGTCCAGTGAGGCACTGTCGCTCATCCCCGGCTGAATGATGGGGCGTATCTCCCTGATGTCGCCCAGGACGGGAGAGGAGAGCACACTTTCACGGGCTTCCATCCAACCCCGGTTACCGCGGATAGTGTTGATTTCGCCGTTGTGGGCCAGGAGGCGGAACGGTTGTGCCAGTCCCCAGGTAGGGAAGGTGTTAGTACTGAAGCGGGAGTGTACCAGTGCTATGCCGCTGGTGAAGTAGGGGGTTGTCAGATCGGGGAAGTAGCCTCGCAGTTGCAGTGAAGATAGCATACCTTTATAGATGATGTTCTTCGTGGATAGGGAGACAACGTAGAAATCTTCGCGCGTGGCAATATCCGATTTGCGTACTTTGTTTTCTATTCTTTTTCTTATGAGATAGAGTTTACGGTCGGCTGTCTCGCTTTCCGTAAATCCGGTGATGAAAATCTGTTTGATGTCCGGTTCGTTGGCAAGTGCCGATTCTCCCAGAATTTCGGAACAAGTGGGCACATTGCGCAGGTGCATCAATGTCAATCCTTCTTTTTCAATCTCTTCGATGATGATACTTAAGATGGCACCCTGGTCTTTCTCATCTTTTGGTAGAAAGAGAAGACCTGTACCGTATTTCCCTTTCTCGGGGACAGGAATACCCTGCAAAAGAATAAACTCATGCGGGATTTGTAGCAGGATGCCGGCACCGTCTCCGGTTTTGTTATCCGCACCTTCGGCGCCCCGGTGACGCATGTTCTCCAACACCTTCAATGCGGACTCTACCAGTTCGTGTGACTTGCCTCCGTGGATGTTCACTAACATACCGACACCACAAGCGTCATGCTCGTTCTCTGCATCATACAAGCCCAACTGTCTGGGCTGTCGTTGATATACAGGATGTTGGCTTTCTTCCTTTCCCTGTTGTCCGGCTTTTCTCTTTGTTTCGTTGTTAAAAAGTTCTTCTTTCATCTTTTTAAGTTGCTTTATTCTGTAGTAATACCTATTATTGCTATCAAAATGTTTGGCAAAAGTATTAATTTAATTTCAAATTGGTATTATAATGCTTGTTTTTGTGACTTGCAAAATATCTGTTTATTGGAACTGTGTTTTAGATTGAAATAAAATACGTGCTTTTGTGTTTTAGATTGAAATGAAATATATGCTTTATATTTTATATTGTAAGTACACCTTTCTCTCGTTCGAGAAATTGTCATATTGCCATAATGCCAAATAGTCAAAGGGGAAGTGCATGACATTTATTTCGTTTCGTCCTTGTCCGGATATAACCAAGTCCGTACCAACTCCGTGTCAAGTCCATACCAACTCCGTACCAAGTTCGTTCCTATAGATACGGAGATGGTACGGACTTGATACAGTGTTGATATGGGTTTAACACGGATTTAGTCTCTTTACCCGTTGGTGGAATTAACTTCTTTCTGCTGGGTTATGAATCAAACAGATGATTATTGCGCAACTCAAGGCTGAAAGGCTTAGGCTACGCTAAATTATCATTTGATTCCTTTTTTTCTTCTAATGAGCTAATTTATTTAGCTCAACAGCGGATGGGGTGAATTTCACTTTCAACCGATGTTTGTTATGAATTAATTCCGCCAACGGGTTCTCTTTATCTTATTAGTCATTTCCTTTGGCTTTGGCTATTTGGCTTTTTGGCAATTTGGCAACGTTGAAAAACGGCACTCTTTGCCGGATTAGAAGATTTTTCCGCTATCTCCTTTCAATATAATACTAAAATTCTACTGCTTGCTTTGAGATTATAAAATTGTTCCTTTTGCTTTCATAAGTTTGTTTTCTTTAACTTTTTGACAAGAAAACATCTTTTTTCTATTCTTTTGATAAATAAATAGGTAAAACATTAACTTTATGTTCTCGGGTTTTTATATCTTTGCAGCGCAAAATCAAATATTAATTAGTATGTGTGGAATAGTAGGCTATATTGGTCCAAAGAAGGCCTACCCCATTCTTATCAAAGGATTGAAGCGATTAGAGTATCGCGGATATGATAGTGCAGGGGTAGCATTAATCAGTGATAACCGACAGTTGAACGTTTACAAAACGAAAGGTAAGGTTTCGGAACTGGAAACTTTCGTTACTCAAAAAGATATTTCCGGTAACATCGGAATTGCCCATACCCGTTGGGCTACGCACGGGGAACCTTGCTCCGCTAACGCCCATCCTCATTATTCCTCTTCCGAACATCTTGCTCTCATCCACAACGGTATCATCGAAAACTACGCCGTCCTCAAAGAAAAACTTCAGGCCAAAGGCTATTCATTCAAAAGCAGTACGGACACCGAAGTACTGGTGCAACTGATAGAATTCATCCAAAAATCCAAAAATACAGATCTGCTGACTGCTGTGCAATTAGCGTTGCGTGAAGTAATCGGTGCATACGCTATTGCCGTGCTGGATAAGGACAATCCGGATGAGATTATAGCAGCCCGCAAGAGTAGCCCGTTGGTGGTAGGTATTGGTGAAGATGAGTTTTTCCTGGCTTCGGATGCTACGCCGATTGTGGAATATACAGATAAAGTCGTATATTTGGAAGATGAAGAGATCGCCGTCATCCGCCGCGGAGAGAAACTGAAGGTGGTGAACCTGAAAAATGTGGAATGTCCGCACGAAGTGAAGACGGTGGCACTGAACCTGGGGCAGTTGGAAAAGGGTGGTTATCCGCACTTCATGCTGAAAGAGATTTTTGAGCAGCCCGATTGTATTCATGACTGTATGCGCGGACGTATCAATGTAGAAAGTACAAATGTGGTGCTTTCCGCAGTGATTGATAACAAAGACCGCCTGTTGGCAGCCAAACGTTTCATCATCGTGGCGTGCGGTACTTCCTGGCATGCGGCGCTTATCGGAAAGCATCTGATAGAAAGTCTTTGCCGCATTCCGGTGGAAGTGGAGTATGCTTCAGAATTCCGTTACCGTGATCCGGTGATAGACAGTAAGGATGTGGTGATTGCGATTTCGCAAAGTGGCGAGACGGCGGATACATTGGCAGCTGTGGAACTGGCGCGGAGCCGTGGGGCATTTATCTATGGCATCTGCAATGCGATTGGTTCGTCTATTTCGAGGGCTACGCATACGGGCTCTTATATCCACGTAGGCCCTGAAATCGGAGTGGCTTCCACCAAAGCGTTTACGGGACAGGTGACAGTGCTCACCATGCTGGCGCTGACGCTTGCCAAAGAGAAGAATACGATAGATGAGGGGCAATTTCTTGCCATCGTGCAGGAGTTGAACCGTATTCCTGATAAGATGAAAGAAGTGCTGAAGCTGAACGGCAGCATTGCAGAGCTTTCCAAGATTTTCACGTATGCGCATAACTTTATTTATCTGGGACGCGGATATTCGTATCCCGTAGCCCTGGAAGGTGCGTTGAAGCTGAAAGAAATCTCTTATATCCATGCCGAGGGTTATCCGGCTGCTGAAATGAAGCACGGGCCTATCGCATTGGTAGATGCTGAAATGCCGGTAGTAGTGATTGCTACACAGAACGGGCTTTATGAGAAAGTATTGAGCAACATACAGGAAATCAAGGCGCGTAAGGGCAAAGTGATCGCTCTGGTGACAAAAGGGGATACGGTTATCAGCAAGATTGCCGATACTTGTATCGAGTTGCCGGAAACAATTGAGTGCCTTGACCCGTTGATTACTACGGTACCGTTGCAGTTACTGGCGTATCATATCGCAGTATGCAAGGGGATGGATGTGGATCAGCCGAGGAATCTGGCGAAGAGCGTAACAGTGGAATAAAGAGGGTAATATGAAATAAATAGTAAACGATAAATTGTACTTTGTACATTGTAAATTGTAAATGAACTGATGGAAGAACTGAAGCATGAATGTGGCGTTGCCATGATACGTCTGCTGAAACCTCTGGAATACTATGAACAGAAGTACGGCACATGGATGTACGGTTTGAACAAACTCTATCTTCTGATGGAGAAGCAGCACAATCGCGGACAAGAAGGTGCTGGTCTGGCTTGCGTAAAGCTGGAAGCAAATCCCGGTGAGGAGTATATGTTCCGTGAGCGTGCACTCGGTTCGGGCGCCATTACCGAGATATTCGGTACGGTGCAGGGCAACTTTAAGGATCTGACAAAAGAGCAGCTTCATGATGCGGATTACGCTAAAAAATACCTCCCTTTTGCGGGCGAGGCTTACATGGGGCACTTGCGTTATTCCACTACCGGAAAGAGCGGCATTTCATACGTGCACCCTTTCCTGAGGCGTAACAACTGGCGGGCTAAGAATCTCGCTCTTTGTGGCAATTTCAACATGACGAACGTGGATGAGATTTTTGCACGTATCACGGCTATCGGTCAGCATCCGCGGAAGTATGCCGATACATACATCATGCTGGAACAAGTGGGGCACCGTCTCGATCGTGAAGTGGAGCGCCTCTTCAATCTTGCCGAAGCGGAAGGATTGACAGGCATGGGCGTGACTCACTATATAGAAGATCATATGGACCTGGCAAACGTGCTGCGCACTTCGAGCAAGGAGTGGGACGGGGGCTATGTGATATGCGGGCTGACGGGAAGCGGTGAATCGTTTGCCGTACGCGACCCGTGGGGAATCCGCCCTGCGTTCTGGTATCAGGATGATGAAGTGGCACTGCTTGCCAGCGAACGTCCTGTGATACAGACTGCTTTCAATGTGCCGGCAGGCAGTATTAAGGAATTGATGCCCGGACAAGCTTTGCTGATTAACAAGGCGGGCAAGCTGCGCACCACCCAAATCAATAAAGTGCGTGAGGTGAAACCCTGTTCGTTCGAACGTATTTATTTCTCACGAGGCAGTGATGTGGATATTTACAGGGAACGTAAACTATTGGGTGAGAAACTGATACCTAACATATTGAAAGCCATTAATAAAGACCTTGACCATACCGTGTTTTCCTTCATCCCGAATACAGCGGAAGTTGCTTTCTACGGCATGTTGCAGGGACTGGATGATTATCTGAATGAAGAGAAAGTGCAACAGATCGCTTCCCTGGGACATAGCCCCAATCTGGAGGAACTGGAGCAGATACTTTCCCGCCGTATCCGTAGTGAGAAGGTAGCCATCAAGGATATCAAACTGCGCACGTTTATTGCAGAAGGAAACAGCCGCAATGACTTGGCTGCGCACGTGTATGATATCACCTATGGCAGTCTGGTGCCGGGTGTGGACAATCTTGTCATTATTGACGACTCCATTGTACGCGGAACCACTCTGAAACAGAGTATCATTGGTATTCTCGACCGCCTGAGCCCCAAGAAAATTGTGATTGTTTCTTCGTCCCCGCAGGTGCGTTATCCCGATTATTACGGCATCGACATGGCAAAGATGAGTGAATTCATCGCTTTCAAAGCTGCCATCGAATTACTGAAAGACCGGGATATGAAAGATGTGATTGCCGCTGCCTACCGCAAATCGAAAGACCAGATGGGGCTGCCGAAGGAGCAAATGGTGAACTATGTGAAGGATATCTATGCACCTTTCACTGACGAGGAAATCTCCGCCAAGATGGTGGAACTGCTGACACCTGCCGGAACAAAGGCGAAGGTGGAAATCGTATACCAACCGTTGGAGGGGCTGCATGAGGCTTGTCCCAATCATCGGGGAGACTGGTATTTCAGCGGTGATTATCCTACGCCGGGTGGGGTGAAGATGCTGAATAATGCTTTCATTGACTATATAGAACAAGTATATCAATTCTGACAGTAATTAGCTTGTAACTTTTATAACAAATATGAGAAATGTAACTCTTATCCTCGACGACGGGAGCCGCTTCCACGGCAAGTCGTTTGGCTACGAAAAGCCGGTAGCGGGAGAGGTGGTTTTCAACACAGCTATGACGGGCTATCCTGAGAGCTTGACTGACCCCTCGTATGCCGGACAGTTGATGACGCTCACTTATCCGTTGGTGGGCAATTATGGTGTGCCGCCTTTCACTGTCGAACCGAATGGGCTGGCTACCTTTATGGAAAGCGAGCGTATCCATGCGGAAGCCATCATTGTAAGTGATTATAGTGAGGACTTTAGCCATTGGAACGCTGTGGAAAGCCTTGCTGATTGGCTGAAGCGCGAACAGGTGCCGGGCATCACAGGTATCGATACGCGTGAGCTGACAAAGGTGCTCCGCGAACATGGCGTGATGATGGGGCGCATCTTTTTTGACGATGTCGAAAACGAAATTGACAATTCACAATTGACAATTGACAATTATGAGGATGTCAACTACGTAGACAGGGTTAGTTGCAAAGAGATTATTGTATATACTGGCAAAGAATCTCCCCTTCATTTTCCCATAACCACTCCCACAGCGCAGCTTAATTGTCAATTGTCAACTGTCAATTGTCAATTGAAGCGCGTAGTGCTTCTTGATTGTGGAGTGAAGAGCAATATCCTTCGCTGTCTGCTGAAGCGTGATGTGGAAGTCATCCGCGTACCTTGGGATTATGATTATAATGAACTGGAGTTCGACGGACTTTTCATCAGTAATGGCCCGGGTGATCCGGATACCTGTGATGCTGCGGTACAGAATATCCGCCGGGCAATGAAGAATGAAAAACTGCCTATCTTCGGTATCTGCATGGGAAATCAGTTGCTGAGCAAGGCAGGAGGAGCAAAGATATACAAGTTGAAATATGGTCATCGCAGTCACAACCAGCCGGTGCGTATGGTGGGCACGGAGCGTTGCTTCATCACTTCGCAGAATCATGGTTATGCAGTGGACAACACTACGCTGACGGAAGATTGGGAACCGCTGTTCATCAATATGAATGACGGGTCTAATGAGGGTATCAGACATAAACGGAATCCCTGGTTTTCTGCACAATTCCATCCGGAAGCTGCCAGTGGACCGACGGATACGGAGTTTTTGTTTGATGAGTTCGTGAAACTGCTGTAATCACTTATAAACGTACAATAAATGAAAGAAAACAATATAAAGAAAGTCCTGCTACTCGGTTCCGGTGCACTGAAAATCGGTGAGGCAGGTGAGTTCGACTACTCTGGCAGTCAGGCACTCAAAGCTTTGAAAGAAGAAGGTATCTACACCGTTCTTATCAACCCGAACATCGCTACCGTGCAGACTTCGGAAGGCGTTGCCGACCAGATTTACTTCCTGCCTGTCACTCCTTATTTTGTAGAGAAAGTCATCGAAAAAGAACGTCCGGATGGTGTTATGCTCGCCTTTGGTGGGCAAACGGCACTGAACTGCGGTGTCGCCCTTTACAAAGATGGAGTTTTTGAGAAATATGGTGTAAAAGTTCTCGGTACTCCCGTACAAGCCATTATCGATACGGAAGACCGTGAGATTTTCGTGCATAAGCTGAATGAAATCAATGTAAAGACTATTAAAAGTGAAGCTGTAGAAAATGCTATTGATGCCCGTCGTGCTGCTGCCGAACTGGGTTATCCGGTGATTGTCCGTGCTGCATACGCGCTTGGTGGACTGGGTTCCGGCTTCTGTGACAATGAAGAAGAACTGAATGTGCTGGTTGAGAAAGCTTTCTCCTTCTCCCCGCAGGTGCTTGTGGAAAAATCCTTGCGTGGATGGAAAGAAGTGGAGTATGAGGTGGTGCGCGACCGTTTTGACAACTGTATCACCGTCTGTAACATGGAGAACTTCGACCCGTTGGGCATCCATACGGGAGAGTCCATCGTTATCGCTCCGTCTCAGACGCTCAGTAACTCCGATTATCATAAGCTGCGCGAACTTGCTATCCGTATCATTCGCCACATCGGTATTGTAGGAGAATGTAATGTACAGTATGCATACGATCCTGAAAGTGAAGATTATAGAGTGATTGAGGTGAATGCCCGCTTGAGCCGTTCTTCCGCTCTGGCTTCTAAAGCTACGGGTTATCCGCTTGCTTTCGTTGCTGCAAAACTCGGCCTTGGATACGGATTATTCGACCTGAAGAATTCTGTGACAAAAACCACAAGTGCTTTCTTTGAACCTGCATTGGATTATGTGGTCTGCAAAATACCCCGTTGGGACTTGGGTAAGTTCCATGGTGTAGACAAGGAACTGGGTTCCAGCATGAAGTCAGTTGGCGAAGTGATGGCTATCGGCCGTACTTTTGAAGAAGCCATTCAGAAAGGTCTGCGTATGATAGGACAGGGGATGCATGGTTTCGTGGAAAATAAGGAACTTGTTATCTCTGATATAGACAAGGCGCTCCGTGAACCGACGGATAAGCGTATCTTTGTCATATCCAAAGCTTTCCGTGCCGGATATACCGTTGATCAGGTGCACGAACTGACGAAGATCGATAAGTGGTTCCTGGAGAAGCTGATGAACATCATGAACACCAGCAAAGAGTTGGAGCAGTGGAGCAAGAACCACAAACAGATAGCCGATCTGCCTTTTGAATTGCTGAAAAAAGCCAAGGTACAAGGTTTTTCCGATTTCCAGATAGCCCGCGCCATCGGTTATGAAGGGGACATGGAAGACGGTATCCTCTATGTGCGCAATCATCGTAAGAGCGTTGGCATTGTCCCTGTAGTGAAGCAGATAGATACTCTTGCTGCCGAATATCCTGCACAGACTAATTATCTGTATCTGACGTACAGTGGCATTGCTAATGATGTTCATTACCTCGGTGATCGTAAATCCATCGTTGTACTCGGTTCCGGTGCGTATCGTATCGGGTCTTCCGTAGAGTTTGACTGGTGCGGTGTGCAGGCACTGAATACCATCCGTAAAGAGGGGTATCGCAGCGTTATGATCAACTATAATCCCGAAACCGTATCTACGGACTACGATATGTGCGACCGCCTCTACTTCGATGAACTTACCTTCGAACGGGTAATGGATATCCTTGAACTGGAAAATCCGCACGGGGTGATTGTTTCTACCGGTGGTCAGATACCGAATAACCTTGCCCTTCGACTTGATGCGCAGAAGGTACCTATCCTCGGTACTTCCGCCAAAAGCATTGACAATGCTGAAGACCGTGAGAAGTTCTCCGCCATGCTGGATCGTATCGGTGTAGACCAGCCTCGCTGGCGTGAGCTTACGAGCATGGACGACATCAACGAGTTTGTGGAAGAAGTAGGTTTCCCGGTACTTGTGCGTCCGTCGTATGTGCTTTCAGGTGCTGCAATGAACGTTTGTTCCAATCAGGAAGAATTGGAACGCTTCCTGCAACTTGCGGCCAATGTATCGAAGAAGCATCCAGTGGTTGTCAGCCAGTTCATCGAACATGCCAAGGAGGTGGAGATGGATGCGGTGGCACAGAACGGAGAAATTGTGGCATACGCTATCTCTGAACATATTGAGTTTGCCGGGGTACATTCGGGCGATGCTACGATTCAATTTCCGCCTCAGAAGCTTTATGTGGAGACGGTACGCCGCATTAAGCGTATCAGTCGTGAGATTGCACGCGAACTGAATATTTCCGGTCCGTTCAATATCCAGTATCTGGCCCGTGAGAATGACATTAAGGTGATTGAATGTAACCTGCGTGCATCCCGTAGTTTCCCGTTCGTCAGCAAGGTGCTGAAGATAAATCTTATCGAATTGGCTACGAAGGTGATGTTGGGGCTTCCGGTAGAAAAGCCGAATAAGAATCTCTTTGAGTTGGATTATGTAGGCATTAAGGCAAGCCAGTTCTCTTTCAATCGTTTACAAAAGGCCGACCCGGTGTTGGGGGTGGATATGGCATCTACAGGTGAGGTCGGTTGTATCGGAAGTGATACATCTTGTGCTGTGCTGAAGGCTATGCTTTCTGTAGGCTACCGCATACCGAAGAAGAATATCCTGCTTTCTACCGGTACACCGAAACAGAAGGTGGAAATGCTTTCCGCTGCCCGTCTGCTTCAGCAAAAAGGGTATAAGCTCTTTGCAACGGGAGGTACCAGTAAGTTCCTTACGGAAAACGGGGTGGAGAATACGCAGGTGTATTGGCCCAGTGAGACCAACCAACAGCCGCAAGCGTTGGATATGCTGCACAAAAAGGAGATCGACATGGTGGTGAATATTCCGAAGAACCTTACTGCAGGTGAGTTGAGCAACGGATATAAGATTCGTCGTGCCGCTATCGACCTGAATGTTCCGCTGATTACGAATGCCCGCCTGGCAAGTGCTTTCATCAATGCTTTCTGTACGATGACGCTGGATGATCTGGCAATTAAATCGTGGGCGGAGTATAAATAATCTCTGTATAACAAAGTGATAGCGCCCCGTTACATTGCAAAGATGTAACGGGGCTTTTATTTTTATATGCTGCAAAACATATCTCTATTTCTTGCTGATTCAGAATAAATAATCTTTCTTTGTACCAGCACAGTTCAGCACAGCTACCTGTGTCATCCTTACTTTGATTAAACCTGTATACGCAATATGAAAACAATTTTCGGGCAACAAACGACGAAGGTGAAACAACTGGCCGATTTGATCAGCCAGGACATTTCCATGGGACGTTACAAGACGGATACCGCCCTGCCTTCCATCAATCAGCTGAGCCACGATTATAAAGTTTCCCGCGATACGGTTTTTAAAGCTTTTATTGATCTGAAAGAGCGGGGGATTATCGACTCTACTCCTGGTAAAGGTTACTATGTGGTGAACCGTCAGAAAAATATCTTGTTGCTGCTCGATGAATATTCACCTTTTAAAGATACGCTGTATAACAGTATCATCCGCCGTCTTTCCACGCGTTATAAGGTAGACCTGTGGTTTCATCAGTATAACGAAGCATTGTTCAATGCTATTCTTCGCGATTCCATTGGCCGTTATAATAAGTACGTGGTAATGAACTTCGATAACGAAAAAATTTCTCCTTATCTCTATAAGATAGACTCTTCCCGCCTGTTGCTGCTTGATTTCGGGCAGTTTGATAAGCGGGAGTATTCATACATCTGTCAGGACTTCGGTGAGGCCTTTTACGCTGCTATGGCTCAATTGTCAGACAGGTTGCAGAACTATCGCAAGCTTATCCTGTTTCTGGCACGGGAAAGTAAGCATCCCAAGGAGACGTGCGATTATTTCAGGAAATATTGTGCAGATCATCAATTGGAATGTGAGGTAATAGAGACATTGGACGACAGGGAAGTGCATTCCGGTGAAGCCTATATTGCCATCCGCCAAGTGGATGTGGTAGAGATTGTGAAGAAGAGCCGTGCGGCAGGTTTGACGTGTGGCGTTGATTTCGGCTTGATAGCCTATAATGATACGCCGGCTTATGAAGTGATTGATAAGGGAATAACAGTAATGAGTGTTGATTGGCAAAAGATGGGAATCCTGACGGCAGATTTCATATTGAGTGGCAAGCCCATACAGGTTTGTCTGCCGACGGAAGTAAATTTAAGAGGCTCTTTATAGCCTTTTTTTACAAACTTATTTCAGCACAGTTCAGCATAGATGATGTTTTATTAACCAAATAAATGATAGCATGAAAAAGTATCCGAAAATCGGGATTCGTCCCACTATCGACGGTCGCCAGGGTGGCGTACGTGAAAGCCTTGAAGAAAAAACAATGAATCTGGCTAAAGCAGTAGCCGAGTTGATCACCAGCAACTTGAAGAACGGTGACGGAAGTCCGGTGGAGTGTGTGATTTCAGACAGTACCATCGGTCGCGTAGCCGAAAGTGCGGCTTGTGCCGAGAAGTTTGAACGCGAAGGCGTGGGTTCTACTATCACAGTGACCTCTTGCTGGTGCTACGGTGCCGAGACTATGGATATGAATCCGTATTATCCGAAAGCTGTTTGGGGATTTAACGGCACGGAACGTCCGGGAGCTGTATATCTGGCAGCTGTACTGGCGGGACACGCACAAAAAGGATTACCTGCTTTTGGCATTTACGGACGTGATGTGCAGGATCTGGATGACAATTCCATTCCTGCCGACGTTGCAGAAAAACTGCTTCGTTTTGCACGTGCCGCACAGGCAGTAGCAACCATGCGCGGAAAATCTTATTTGTCGATGGGTAGCGTATCCATGGGTATTGCCGGTTCTATTGTAAACCCGGATTTCTTCCAGGAATATCTGGGTATCCGTTGCGAATCTGTAGACCTGACTGAAATTATCCGTCGTATGACTGAAGGTATCTATGATAAGGAAGAGTTCGCTAAAGCCATGGCATGGACAGAAAAGTATTGCAAGAAAAATGAGGGCAAGGATTTCAATATCCCCGCAAAGACCAAGACTCGTGAGCAAAAAGACGAAGATTGGGAATTCATTGTGAAGATGACTATCATTATGCGCGACCTTATGCAAGGCAATCCGAAACTTCGTGAAATGGGATTCAAGGAAGAAGCACTTGGACACAATGCCATTGCCGCCGGTTTCCAGGGACAACGCCAGTGGACCGATTTTTATCCGAATGGTGACTACTCCGAAGCTCTGCTGAATACTTCTTTTGACTGGAACGGTATCCGTGAAGCATACGTAGTAGCTACTGAAAACGATGCTTGCAACGGCGTAGCCATGCTCTTCGGTCATTTGCTGACAAACCGTGCACAGATATTCTCTGATGTACGTACATATTGGAGTCCTGAAGCAGTGAAACGCGTTACGGGTAAAGAATTGACAGGTTTGGCTGCTAACGGTATTATCCATTTGATTAACTCTGGTGCTACCACTCTGGACGGTACAGGCCAGCAAACGAATGCACAGGGTGAACCTGCCATGAAACCTCATTGGGAAATCTCCGAGACCGAGATGGAGAAATGTCTTGAAGCTACCACCTGGTATCCCGCTAACCGTGATTATTTCCGTGGCGGTGGTTTCTCTTCTAACTTCCTGTCTAAAGGCGGCATGTCTGTGACGATGAGCCGTCTGAATCTTGTGAAAGGCCTCGGTCCCGTGCTCCAGATTGCAGAAGGATGGACGGTAGAGATTGATCCGGAAGTTCACAAACTACTGGATGAACGTACGGACCGTACGTGGCCTACTACCTGGTTTGTACCCCGTCTTTGCGATAAACCGGCATTTGAAGATGTGTATTCGGTAATGAATAACTGGGGAGCTAATCATGGTGCTATCAGTTACGGACATATCGGTCAGGATTTGATTACGTTGGCTTCCATGCTTCGTATTCCTGTTTGTATGCATAATGTAGATGAGAAGAAAATATTCCGTCCTGCTGCTTGGAACGCATTCGGTATGGATAAAGAGGGAGCTGATTACAGAGCTTGTACAACGTATGGACCTATCTATAAATAACAAATAGAAATAGACATGATAACAAACGAACACATAGAACAATTCATTGTCCAGGCACATCGGGTAGGAGATGCCGGATTGACAATATGCAGTAGCGGCAATATCTCCTGGCGCATTGGTGACGAAGTGCTGCTTTCCGGAACAGGTTCATGGGTACCTTCTCTACCTAAAGAAAAAGTGGCTGTCTGTCGCCTTTCCACAGGAGAAGTATTGAATGGAGTGAAACCCTCTATGGAGAGCGGTTTTCATCTGGGAGTGCTTCGTGAGCGCCCTGATGTGAATGTAGTCCTGCATTTCCAGTCACACTATGCCACGGCTGTGGCGTGTATGAAGAATCGTCCTACGAACTTCAACGTAACAGCAGAGATCCCCTGTCATGTGGGAAGTGAGATTCCGGTAGTTCCTTATTATCGTCCGGGATCGAAAGAATTGGCACAGGGAGTGATTGATGCTCTGAAAGATCATAATTCCGTCCTCTTGCTGAAACATGGGCAGGTGGTGTGTGGCAAGGACTTCGACCAGGCTTTTGAACGCGCTATGTTCTTTGAAATGGCATGCCGCATCATTATCCAGTCCGGAGGAGACTACACCGTACTTACTCCTGAAGAGATCGATGATCTTGAGACATACATTTTAGGAAAGAAGACTAAATGATGAATACCTATCTGGCAGTAGATTTTGGAGGTGGAAGCGGTCGCGTGATGGCCGGTTCCATCTGCCAGGGTACGTTGAAACTGGAAGAGGTGTACCGCTTTCCGAACCGCCAGGTGCGGATGGGAAACCATGTGTACTGGGATTTCCTAGCTCTGTTTGATGAGATGAAGAACGGACTCCGGCAAGCGGTGCGCAAGGGATATCGTATCAGGAGCATTGGCATTGATACCTGGGGTGTGGACTTTGGATTGATAGACGGTAACGGTAACTTGCTGGGAAATCCTGTGTGTTATCGTGATCCCCGAACGGATGGTTTGCCGGAAGAGTTTTTCGGTGGCAACCTTGTTCGGCATTATTCCGAAGCCGGCATACAAGTGATGTCCATCAATACACTTTTCCAGCTTTATAGCATGAAGAAAAGCGGTGATGTGCAATTGGAAGTTGCAGACCGTCTTCTGTTTATGCCCGATCTTTTCAGTTACTTCCTCACAGGGGTGGCAAATAATGAATATTGTATTGCATCCACCTCCGAACTGCTTGAGGCGCGTAGCCGGACTTGGAATCAGCCGCTCATCCAGCGTTTGGGAGTACCTGCACATCTTTTCGGAGACATTGTGATGCCCGGTACGGTACGTGGCAAACTGAAACGGGAGATTGCCGAAGAAATTGGCTTGACGGATGAAGTAGATGTCATAGCCGTCGGTTCGCACGATACGGCAAGTGCTGTTTATGCGATTCCTTCGACACAGGTGGATAAATCTCGTTGTGCTTTCCTTAGCTCCGGTACGTGGTCTCTGCTGGGGGTTGAACTGGATGAACCTATCCTCACGGAAGAAGCTTGCCGGGCAGGCTTCACCAATGAGGGCGGGGTAGGCGGTAAGATTCGTTTTCTTCAGAATATCACCGGGCTTTGGATCTTGCAACGCCTTATAGCGCAATGGAAAGAAAGAGGAGAACGATGTGGATACGATTTCTTGCTTTCTGCCGCCGAATCTGCGGATATTCCATCCGTCATTGACGTAGATGATAAGATATTCCAGAACCCTGTGGATATGGAAGATGCCATTGCGGAGTATTGTGAAGCGCACGGACAGCCTATACCGGAAACTTACGGTGAGGTAGTACGTTGTGTGCTCCAATCACTCGCCCTGCGCTATAAGCAAGGGATAGACCAACTGAACCGTCTGCTTCCCGCCCCGATAGAACAACTCAATATCATCGGTGGCGGATGCCGTAATTCACTGCTGAACCGCCTGACAGCCAAGGCTTTGGGTATTCCCGTCTATGCCGGACCCGTAGAGGCAACCGCTATCGGTAGTATCCTGGTGCAGGCCATTACCAAAGGAGAGATCGGCAGCCGTGAAGATATCAAAGAATTTATTTAATAACTTAGCCGGAACGTGGATACACTGCTTTGCGTAGATAATTACCGTATCACTTTTTAGTCTGCTAAAATCTGTGTTTATTTGCGTTTCAATATTGATTTACTATGGACACATCAATCAAACGTTATCCTGCCAAAGAGCATCATCAGCCGGTGGTGGAGCGTATCTGCCGGACTCTGGAACTTCGTGACGATCCGCAGTTGATAGCTGAATATCGCCGCCGGCACAGTCGAGGGGCTATTTGGCCCGAAATACTTGCTGGTATTCGGGAAGTCGGCATTCTGGAAATGGAAATATATCTATTAGATACCCGCCTGTTCATGATAGTCGAAGTGCCTGTAGGGTTTGACTGGAATGCAGCTATGGAGCGCCTCGCTACCTTGCCCCGACAACAGGAATGGGAAGACTATATGGCCATCTTTCAGCTTGTAAAACCCGGTTCCACAGCCGCCGAAAAATGGCAACCAATGGAGCGTATTTTCCACCTTTATGACTAATTCCAGCCAAAGAAATAACTACCATGAAGAATAATACTAATAAAAACAGCATTATCAGTAAAGACGGAGTAAGCTACCTCATTCCGTTCATCCTTATCACCAGTTGCTTTGCTTTGTGGGGCTTTGCCAATGATATCACGAATCCGATGGTGAAAGCCTTTTCCAAGATTTTCCGTATGAGTGTTACCGACGGGGCGCTGGTGCAGGTGGCTTTCTATGGCGGATATTTTGCCATGGCATTCCCCGCAGCTATTTTTATCCGTCGCTTTTCATATAAAGCAGGGGTACTGCTGGGACTGGGACTGTATGCTATTGGTGCATTTCTGTTCTATCCTGCCATGCTGACGGGTAATTACTATCCCTTCCTTATAGCCTACTTTATCCTGACATGCGGACTCTCGTTCTTGGAAACCAGTTGTAATCCCTATATCCTTTCTATGGGCGATGAAGCTACATCCACTCGTCGCCTGAATCTCGCACAGTCTTTCAATCCGATGGGCTCGTTATTAGGTATGTACGTGGCGATGAACTTTATCCAGAATCGCCTGAACCCGATGGATACGGTGGAACGCAGCCAGCTTTCGGATACAGAATTTGCTGCGGTACGTGATTCGGATCTGATGGTACTGATTGCGCCTTATCTGATTATCGGGCTTGTCATTTTGGCTATGCTGATCGTGATCCGTATGGTGAAGATGCCGAAGAATGGCGATCAGTCTCATAACATCAATTTCCTGCCTACATTGAAACGTATATTCGGTATACACCATTACCGGGAAGGAGTGATCGCACAGTTCTTCTATGTAGGTGCGCAGATTATGTGCTGGACATTTATCATTCAATATGGTACGCGCTATTTCATGTCGGAAGGGATGGAAGAGAAAGCCGCGGAAGTGCTCTCACAGCAGTATAACATTGTGGCTATGATTATTTTCTGTGCCAGCCGTTTCATCTGTACGTTTATCCTGCGGTATCTCAGTCCGGGGCTGTTGCTGAAGGTGCTGGCTATTGTGGCTTGTGTGTTTACGGCCGGGGTGATTGGTTTCCAGAATATCTGGGGAATGTATTGCCTGGTGGGAGTATCAGCCTGTATGTCTCTGATGTTCCCCACGATTTACGGTATAGCTTTACAGGGATTGGGCGATGATGCCAAGTTCGGTGCTGCCGGATTGATTATGGCAATTCTCGGAGGGTCGATATTACCGCCGGTTCAGGCAAGCATTATAGACTGCGGTACATTGATGGGCATGCCTGCTGTGAACCTGTCATTCATCCTTCCGTTCATCTGTTTTGTGGTGATTGTGATTTATGGACACCGGTCCTATTGCAGGGAGAAAATGCGAAAGTAATTATAGATACTTCTGAATTTGATGATGGAGAACCTTTTATAGAAAAAAGGTTCTCTTTTCTATTTATATAAGTTGTATTTCTTCTTTTTTTGCTACTTTTGCATTGCAAAATGAAACAAGCAAATATTTCGCATAACATAAAATTCTTCTGGTACAGATGAAAAAATATTTCCTATTTCTGTTTTTCTATCTCTTGTTTGTGAGTTCGGCTTTTGCACAAAAAGATACGATAGATGGTAAAAGTTATATCCTTTGTATAAACTCATATACGGAATCATCCCCTTGGAGTAGTCGGCTCATTTCCAACGTTACGGAATTCGTTCAAAAAGACCCTGAAATTACTCTCTACGTAGAGCATCTGAATATGCTTCTGGTTGAAAATGATTCTATTCTGGAAGAATCCAAACGCAATATATTCGATAAATACAAAGATCTTTCTCCGCGTATGCTGTTATTGCTGGGAAATTCGGCATTGTTGTTGCGGGATGAATATAGAAAAGCTTGGGGAGATATTCCCATTGTACTTTGTGCACAGGAAGATTATTTGGATTCTTATGAAGCTTATATCCACAGGCGGCCTTCCATACCAGAAGAACGAACTCCTCTTTCTTATTTGGTTGACCCCTACAATTTAGTTTATCTGTACGCTGATTTGTATATCCCGGAAAACATTCGCCTAATGAAACAGATGATTCCCGGAATGAAAGAGTTTATATTTATAGGTGACGGGCGCAAAGTCAATCAAGACAACTCCGCACTTATCCAGCAAGAACTGAATACGAAATATCCGGAAATCAAGTATCGATTTTGGTCTGCTGAAAATATGACAACCAATCAGTTGTTGGACTCCCTGTATTTCGTAGACACTAAAACGACGGGAGTTCTGTTCGCTTCATGGTTCTACAAATACACATTTGCCGGTAACAGCATGTTAGCCACTAATTCTCACAAGCTTATAGCTGCTACCTCCGTTCCTATCTTTTCTCTTAGTATGGTAAATATAACCAGTGGAAAAGAAGGTATGTTGGGTGGATATACTTACAATCAGGATCAGTATGATGCGGCATTGATTCAGACCATTTCGGATGTATTGAAAGACAAACAGGCACGTCAGATTCCTTGCTATATTCCCACAGATGGGGCACCCATTATTAATTATGAAATACTGGCGCGTAACGGGATTTCTCTTTCCGCATGTCCTGCCAATACCCGTTTTCTGAATAAACCGCTTACATTTTGGGAGCATTACCGGTATTTCATCTTGGGAACTCTCTTCTCTATTTTGCTTATTACACTGTTCTTCCTATATCGTATTCACAATCTGAATGCATTAAAGAAAGCACAACAGAACGAGATAGATGCAATGGCTACCTACAAAATGCTGGTGAACAATATGCCTTTACTTTATATGCAGGAAGAACTGGTGACCGATAAGAACGGCAATCCCATTGAATTAATTTACCGGAATGTAAATTCAGAATTTGAGAAACATTTCTATCGTAAGGAAGAAGTCATAGGCAGAAAAGGGAGTGAGATATTCCCGGAATCCATGCCCGAATTCCTGCACTTCACAAAGATGGCGTTGACCGAGAAAAGAGCCATTACATTCCCTTACTACTTTAAAGCCATCGATACTTTTTACGATGTGGTATTGAAAGGAACCCATCAGGGAAATATGATTGATATCTTCTGCCTGAACAGCACAGAACTGCACAAAGCACAGCAAAAGCTGAGTGCTACCAATAGTAAACTGGCCATGGCTCTTGAAGTTGCCAATATCGTACCCTGGAAGTGGGATCTGAAGAGCAAAACAATCCTGTGTGATATTAATAGACCGATTGAACTGAGTACTGACGAACAGGAGGTGGAAGATTCACAACTATCTGTGCCCGATTCTCAGTATTTCTCAAAAATCTTCAAGGAAGACCGTGAACGGGTGAAACAGGCCTACCGGGACTTGATAGAAGGACGGGCGGAAAAAGTGAAAGAAGAATACCGTATCGTCAATGTGCAGAAAAACAATCTGCACAAGGTGGAGTGGGTGGAGGCACAGGCCGCCGTAGAAGCCCGTGATGAGGATGGAAAGCCATTAACCTTGATAGGCTCGTCTCTTGTCATCACCAACCGGAAGAAAATGGAACAAGAACTTACGACAGCAAAAGAGCTTGCCGAAGAATCCAATCGCTTAAAGTCGGCCTTCCTGGCCAATATGAGCCATGAAATCCGTACCCCATTGAATGCTATTGTCGGTTTCTCGGGGATATTGGCGTCTACCGAAGAAGAACAGGAAAAGCAGGAATATGTCAGCATCATCGAGAACAATAATACCTTGTTGCTGCAACTCATCAGTGATATTCTTGATTTGTCGAAGATTGAGGCGGGAACGTTGGAGTTGAATTACTCTAATATTGAACTGAATGAGTTGATGAGGGAACTGGAGCGTGGTTTCTTGTTGAGAGTGAAGACGGATGCGGTGAAACTGGAGTTTGTGGAACCTGCCGGGCCATGTATGGTTTATACGGAAAAGAACCGTTTGTCCCAATTGATGATTAACCTTGTGACAAATGCCATTAAGTTTACCGAAAAAGGCAGCATTCGTTTTGGCTATGAAATGCGGGAGAATGAGTTGTATTTCTATGTAGCCGATACCGGATGTGGAATTCCGAAGGATAAGCAACAAAACATTTTCGGGCGTTTCGTCAAGCTGAACTCTTTTGCCCAGGGAACCGGATTGGGGCTTTCTATCTGCCAAACACTGATAGAACGTATGGGTGGCAGAATCGGTGTGGAATCGGAAGAGGGTAAAGGCTCTACTTTCTGGTTTACGCTTCCCTACAAACCGGCTGTGAAGGAAGACAAGAAACAGATGTCCAAAGATATTCAACCCGTTTCGATAGAAAGAAACAAACTGACCATACTGGTTGCAGAAGATAATGCAAGCAATTATAAGCTTTTTGAATCCATCCTGAAGTACGACTATCATTTGATTCATGCTTGGGACGGTATGGAGGCTGTAGAAATGTTCCGGGAACATAATCCTCAGATTGTATTGATGGATATCAATATGCCTGTAATGGACGGGTACGAAGCTACCCGGGAGATCCGCAAATATTCTGCAAAGATTCCTATCATTGCCGTTACAGCCTTTGCCTATGCTTCGGATGAACAGAAGGTAATGGAAAGCGGATTCGACGGATATATGCCCAAGCCTATCAATGCCAAGTTGCTGAAGGCACAGTTGATGGATATTATGCAGAAACGTATCATCTTGTTATAAGATGAAAGTTTTTCATTTTCAGCTGAATGTTTTTCAATGCTGCGGTTCAACGTCCGCGATGCCACACCTGAGCGGTGCCGATGCCACACTTGGACGAGCGTGAAGTGTGGCGTTTGTTCTGCTCAGGTGTGGCATTTGCCCCGCTCAGGTGTGGCGTTTTAGAGGCTTGGGTTGCAGACTCTGTTCTTCCATTCGCTGTATTATGTATTCTTTTGATATTCCGCCGGTGTCATTCCCGTCATCCGTTTAAAGAATTTACTGAAGAATGACGGATTGGGGAATCCCAACTCATCCGAGATTTGGAATACCAACAAATCACTGTGTTTCAGCAGCACTTTTGCTTCAAGAATAATGGCTTGGTTAATCCACTGCATTACTGTCTGCCCGCTTACTTCACGAATAACCGTACTCAGATAATGAGGAGTCAGGCACAGTTTATCTGCATAGAAGCTGATGGTACGTTCACGTTTACTGTGTTCATTAACCAACCCGATGAAGCGACGGAACACCTCTTCCTGGCGTGAGAGATGCAGCGGGGCAGACTCCTCGCATTTTGCATGGATATACCTTATATTATAGAGTAACGCTATAATCAAGTGTTGCACCACTTCCCGGCGGAATGGAACTTTGTGCACAGTATCCCATAACATTGAAAAGAAAGCATCGATTTGCGGCAATTCTTCCTCTGTGGGCGAGATGAAAATGCCATGCTTTGTGTACGAATCCGTCAGTGCACCTCCCTGTGAGATAGGCAGAAAGTTATTATCAGGAACAATGACCTGAAAGTCGTAATCCTCACTGATTTCTATAATTTCTATTAGTGAGTTGCAAGGACTGATAATAATCATTGGTTCCTTTACCTTATATTCTATCAGATTGATGGAGATCCGTGCTTCACCTTTCAGTATCCGGATGATTCTGCTTTCTCTGGTGCGGTAAGGCTTCCCTGTACTAAAGAGGATGCTATCCATTTGGGCAAAACTGACGACAATGCCAAGATCACGGTTGATAAAACGGAAACTATTATTGTTTACAATGTTTTGATTACTCAGCAGCTCGCCAAGTCCAAGCTCCATGGGCTTACTCTTTTCCATATTCTTTTTCTTCTTTAACTTATCTATATCTGTGGCAAAGGTAAGAAAATGCAGGGTTTTCTTGTCTTTTTATACTGGTAATCGAACAAATAGAACATCATTACACACAAATAGAATGTATCCATATACTTTTAAACTCTATCTTTGCGTCTTATAAAGAAATAAACAAGAAATGTATATGGAAATGAAACGAACTATTCTCTCCTTTTCCTTTGTTCTTGCGGCAATGCTGGCACATGCGCAGCTCACGCTGGAGGGATGCCAACACTCGGCACAGACCAATTATCCGCTGGTGCGGCAATACGGTTTGATAGAGAAAGCGCGGGAGTATAACTTGGAGAATGCTGGAAAAGGCTATCTGCCACAATTCACCATTTCAGGAAAAGCAACCTACCAAAGTGATGTTACAAAGCTGCCTGTGGACGTTCCGGGAATTGATATAAAAAGTATGCCCAAAGATCAGTATCAGGTGATGCTGGAAGTGTCGCAGAACATCTGGGACGGTGGAGATATCCGTTCCAAGAAGCAACTGACCCAGGCTACTTCGGAAATAGACCGCGGGAAGCTGGAAGTGGATATGTATGCGCTGAATGATCGTGTGAATCAGCTATACTTCGGTATCCTGTTGTTGGACGAACAGTTGAAGCAGAATCAGCTTTTGCAGGAAGACTTGAGACGCACTCATCAGCTAGTATCCAACTATATGGCAAACGGCATTGCCAATCAGAGTGATCTGGATGCCGTAAGCGTGGAGATATTGAACACGAAGCAGAAACGCATTGAACTGGAATCTTCGCGACAGGCCTATCTGAGTATGCTCTCTATCTTTACAGGAAAGGAAATCGCTTCCGAAACTACATTGGAGAAGCCTGCCGATACTTTTGAATCCATTTCATTGGTGAACAACCGTCCGGAACTTCGCTGGTTCGATGCCCAAGGCAGACAATTGAATGTACAGGAGTCTTCATTGAAGACGCGTTTCCGTCCCCGCTTCGGGCTGTTTGTGCAGGGAGCTTATGGAAATCCGGGATTGAACATGCTGAAAGACGATTTTTCCGCATTCTATGTAGCTGGTGTCCGTATGTCATGGAACTTCGGTAGCCTCTACACGTTGCGCAATGATCGGAGGCTGATAGATAACAACCGCCGTAAGTTGGAGACCAGCCGCGATGTGTTCCTGTTCAATACCAACCTGCAATCTACCCAACAAAGTTCGGCCATCCAGTCCATGCGCCGACAGATGGTGGATGATGATGAGATTATCCGTTTGCGTGTCAACATCCGCAAGGCTGCCGAAGCTAAAGTGGAGAACGGTACGCTGACCGTAACCGATATGCTTCGTGAAATCACTGCCGAGAACCTGGCACGCCAAACCAAGGCTTTGCACGAGGTGCAGTTACTGATGAACATCTGGAATCTGAAATATACATTGAATAATTAAAGGCATAAAAATATAGATCATTATGAAATCAAGGAATTTAATGGGACTTTGTTCCCTATTGGCCCTCTTTGCCGCTTGTGGAAACGGTGCCCCGAAACAGGATGCAACAGGAACGTTTGAGACTACGGAAGTACTTGTATCTGCCGAAGCATCGGGCCGCCTGCTTTATTTCGATATCGAAGAAGGAATGTTACTGAAGGCCGGTGAAGAAGTCGGCGTAGTAGATACCGTACAGCTCTACCTGAAGAAGCTGCAACTGGAGGCGAGCATTAAATCCGTCGAAGAACAGCGCCCTGATATCCTGAAACAGGTAGCAGCCACCAAAGAACAAATATCTGCCGTCCAACGCGAACGGAACCGTGTGGCAAACTTGCTAAAAGTAGGTGCGGCAAACCAGAAACAACTGGATGATGCGGAAGACCAGCTTGAAGTGCTCCGCAAGCAACTTGTTGCGCAAAACTCTACCTTATCCAACAGTCACCAGAGCCTGACGTGGCAAAGTTCATCCGTCGGTATTCAGGTGGCACAGGTGGAAGACCAGTTGAAGAAGTGCCACATCACCTCTCCGATAACCGGCACTGTACTGGCAAAGTACGCCGAAGCGGGAGAACTGACAGCTATGGGCACTCCGCTTTTCAAAGTGGCCGATACGGAGCAGATGTATCTTCGTGCTTACATCACCTCCGAACAACTGTCGCAGGTAAAGCTGGGACAGAAAGTAACCGTCTTCTCCGATTACGGTACCGATGATCACAAGCAGTATCCGGGCGTAGTGACCTGGATTTCGGATACCTCGGAATTTACCCCGAAGACTATCCTGACTAAGAATGAACGTGCCAACCTAGTGTATGCCGTGAAGATTGCCGTGCACAATGACGGGCTGTTGAAGATAGGCATGTACGGGGGAGTGGAGTTTAATAAGTGATAAAGTGATAGGTGATAAAGTGATGAGTTTATGGAACATGCGGTTGTTGTAGATAACGTTACCAAGAAATATGGGGCGGTGGAGGCGTTGAAGGGTGTTTCCTTGACGGTTCCTTCCGGAGAGTTGTTCGGTATTATCGGACCTGACGGGGCGGGGAAGACTTCTCTTTTCCGTATCCTCACCACCTTGTTGCTTCCCGATAGTGGAAATGCTTCGGTGTGTGGTCTGGATATAGCGAAGGATTATAAAGAAATTCGTCGTCGCGTAGGCTATATGCCGGGACGTTTCTCCCTCTATCAGGACTTGACGGTAGAAGAAAACCTGAACTTCTTTGCTACTGTTTTCCATACCACCATTGAGGAGAATTATGAATTGGTGAAGGATATCTACCAGCAAATAGAGCCTTTCCGCAAACGCCGTGCCGGAGCTTTGTCCGGAGGTATGAAGCAGAAACTGGCGTTGAGTTGTGCGCTTATCCATAAACCGGATGTGCTTTTCCTCGACGAGCCGACAACAGGTGTAGACCCTGTTTCCCGCAAGGAGTTTTGGGGGATGCTTTGCCGGTTGAAGGAACAGGGTATCACCATCATAGCCTCTACGCCTATTATTGATGAGGCACGCCAATGTGACCGCATTGCTTTTATCAATGAGGGGCAGATACATGGGATAGATACTCCGGAACGTATTCTGAACCAGTTCGCAAGCATTCTCTGTCCGCCGGGGCTGGAACACGGCAAGGTGGAACAGAAAGATGAGTATGTCATCGAAGTGGATAAGCTCACCAAACGTTTCGGCAATTTCACGGCAGTGGATCATATCTCTTTCAAAGTCCATCGCGGCGAGATATTCGGCTTCCTAGGTGCCAACGGTGCCGGAAAGACTACTGCCATGCGCATGCTTACCGGATTGAGCCATCCCACAGGAGGCACGGTCCGCGTAGCCGGTTTCGATGTTGCCACACGGACGGAGGATGTGAAAAAGAATATCGGCTATATGAGCCAGAAGTTTTCTCTTTACGAAGACCTGAAAGTGTGGGAGAATATCCGGCTGTTTGCCGGGATTTACGGCATGGCAGAAGATGAAATAGCCCGCAAGACCGATGAACTTCTGGAACGTATCGGGCTGAGTGCCGAGCGTGATACGCTGGTAAAAAGTCTGCCGCTGGGCTGGAAACAGAAACTTGCTTTCTCCGTTTCCATCTTTCACGAGCCGAAGATCGTCTTTCTGGATGAGCCGACGGGTGGGGTAGATCCTGCTACCCGTCGCCAGTTCTGGGAGCTTATTTATCAGGCTGCCGACCGGGGAATTACTGTCTTTGTCACCACCCACTTCATGGATGAGGCCGAGTATTGCGACCGTATCTCTATCATGGTGGATGGCATGATCCGTGCTCTCGATACGCCCGATGAACTGAAACGGCAATTTAAGGTTGCTACGATGGATGATGTTTTCCAGCAGTTGGCACGGGAGGCGGTGCGTACGGCGGATTAGCCGATTCATAACATAATTAGTAAGAACAATGAAACAATTTATAGCTTTTGTCCGAAAGGAATTCTTCCATATCTTCCGCGACAGGCGAACCATGCTGATATTGCTGGGTATGCCTGTGGTGCAGATTATCCTTTTCGGCTTTGCCATAACCACGGAAGTGAAGAATGTCCGTGTTGCCATTCTCGACCCGTCGAACGATGTTGTCACCCGGCGCATTATCGACCGTCTGGATGCGAGTGAATATTTCTCCGTCACCACAAATCTGAATACTCCGGACGAGGTTGAGAAGTCTTTCAGACGGGGAGACATTGACCTGGCAGTCATCTTCAGCGAGCAATTTGCGAATCACGTTTATACTGGAGATGCTTGTGTACAGTTGGTGGCCGATGCTACCGACCCCAATACGGCAACCACACAGACCGGTTATGCCGCCAATATCATATCCTCTGCCGGACGCGAAATGCTTCCGGAGGGAATGCAGGTTTCCACTATTGTTCCCGAAGTGAAGCTGCTTTATAATCCGCAGATGAAGAGCGCCTACAACTTTGTGCCGGGTGTGATGGGACTGATCCTGATGTTGATTTGTGCCATGATGACTTCCATATCCATTGTTCGGGAGAAGGAGACGGGGACGATAGAGATATTGTTGGTTTCTCCGGTGAAGCCGCTATTCATTATTCTTGCCAAGGCAGTTCCTTACTTTGTACTTTCGTTTGTCAACCTGACAACGATTTTGCTGCTCTCGGTCTATGTGCTCGATGTTCCTGTGGCGGGTAGCTTGTTTTGGCTGATTGTGGTATCGCTGCTCTTTATCTTTGTTTCCCTGGCTCTGGGCTTGCTGATTTCCTCGGTGACGCGGACGCAGGTTGCTGCCATGCTTGCATCGGGATTGATACTGATGATGCCTACCATGCTGCTCTCCGGTATGATATTTCCCATAGAGAGCATGCCCTTGCTGCTTCAAGGTATTTCGGCCGTACTTCCTGCCCGCTGGTACATTCAGGCTGTGCGGAAGCTGATGATCGAAGGAGTGGACATCTCACTGGTATTGACGGAAGTCAGTATTCTTGCTGTAATGGCGGTTGCGCTGATTACGATTAGTTTCAAGAAGTTTAAGAATCGATTAGAATAGGAGAGTGGTGGTATGATAAAGTTTCTGATAGAAAAAGAATTCAAGCAGTTGCTCCGTAACTCGTTCCTGCCGAAGATGATTCTTATCTTCCCCTGTATGATTATGATACTGATGCCTTGGGCGGCAAATCTGGAGATAAAGAACATTAACCTGAATATTGTGGATAATGACCACAGCGTACTTTCGCGCCGCCTTGTGGATAAGATCGGTGCATCCACCTATTTCCGTACAACGGCCCTTCCTGATACTTACAATGAAGGATTGCGCTCCATCGAAATCGGTTCAGCGGATATTATCCTGGAGATTCCCCGCGATTTTGAGAAAAACTGGGTGACGGGTAAAAGCCCCCGCCTGCTGGTTGCCGTCAATGCGGTGAACGGTACAAAGGGAGGATTGGGCGGCTCGTACCTGTCTTCCATCATTAATGACTATACCCGTGAGTTGCAATCGGAATCACCGGCAAAGGCAATGTCTGCCGGGATGGGATTGCCCCGGATCGGCATTTCAACGCAGAATCTGTATAACCCGAACCTGAACTACAAGCTCTTTATGGTTCCGGCATTGATGGTGATGTTGTTGACAATGATTTGCGGCTTTCTTCCGGCGCTCAATGTAGTAGGTGAGAAAGAAGTGGGCACTATCGAGCAGATCAATGTAACGCCTGTTTCCAAACTGACGTTTATTCTTGCCAAGCTGATACCTTATTGGCTGATAGGTTTCATTGTGCTTACGATATGTTTCTTTCTGGCATGGTTGCTCTATGGCATTCTTCCTGTGGGGCATTTTGTGACGATATACCTTTTTGCAGTGGTCTTCCTGTTCGTGGTCTCCGGATTCGGTCTGGTGATTTCCAATCATTCCGCTACGTTGCAGCAGGCCATGTTCGTCATGTGGTTCTTTATGCTGATACTGATGCTGATGAGCGGCTTGTTCACTCCCGTACACAGTATGCCGGAGTGGGCACAACTGATTGCTGCGCTCAATCCGCTGAAATATTTTGTAGAGGTGATGCGTACCATTTACCTGCGGGGTGGTGGCATTGTGGAGTTACTTTCACAGTTGGGAGCATTGACGGCCTTTGCGGTGTTCTTCAATTTGTGGGCGGTGAGGAGTTACAGAAAGAATAATTGATGTACCTTTCAGTAATTCCACATTTTATCCTACTTTTGCATCCAAATTAATTATATCTGATATCCTAATGAACACGCAGACAACTTATCTCGCCTCTAAGCCGCATTATGAAATCCTGGATGGATTGCGTGGAGTGGCAGCTGTTATGGTCGTAGCATTCCATCTTCTTGAAGCACATTCGGGTGGCAACCATCTCACGCAAATCATTAATCACGGTTATCTTGCTGTTGACTTCTTCTTTATGCTTTCGGGCTTTGTAATCGGTTATGCCTATGATGACCGCTGGAACCGGATGAGTATCGGTACTTTCTTCAAACGCCGTGTCATCCGTCTGCATCCTATGGTAATTATAGGTAGCATTATCGGTGCGCTTTTCTTTTTCTTCCAGAAATCTCCCTGTTTTCCGAATATGGATAATATATCGGTCGGAACAGTTTTGATAATCATGCTCTATGGCTGTACATTACTTCCCCTTCCTTTGAAGTGGGACATTCGTGGGTGGACGGAAATGCACCCGTTGAATGGGCCGGCATGGTCGCTTTATTATGAATATATCGGCAATATCCTGTACGCACTGTTTGTCCGTAAGTTCAACAAGGTTGCTTTGTCTATTCTTGTTTTTCTGGCAGCCTGTGCCACTTTGCATCTCTGCCTTACTGCGCCCAATGGTGATATCGTGGGCGGATGGGCATTGAATTGGGAACAGCAATATGTGGGCTTTGTCCGTTTGCTCTATCCGTTCTTTGCAGGTTTGTTGCTTTCACGCTTGGGCTGGCTCATACGGGTGAAGAAACGCGCATTCTGGTGGTGTAGCCTGATGATTGTGATAGTTCTTTCTGTTCCCCGTATTGGCGGTGAAGATGGTTTCTGGATGAATGGACTCTATGAGGCACTTTGCATTATCTTTATCTTCCCGGTCATTGTTTCGATGGGAGCCGGTGGCAAAGTTACGGGAAAACGCTCTGTAGGTATCTGTCAGTTTCTGGGCGATATCTCATATCCCGTTTATATCACTCATTATCCGCTGATATATACATATACAGCCTGGGCATGCAACAATAATGCGACCATTACCGAAGGCCTTCCTTATATGATACTGACCTTTGTCGGAGCTTTCGTCCTTGCTTATGCTTGCCTGAAACTCTATGACGAACCGGTACGCAAATGGCTGACCAATCGTTTCCTGAAAGGAGTGCGTAAAGCAAAATAAATACATCCGGAGATATAAAAAGAAACGGGCAACTTCTCGCAAAAGAAGTTGCCCGTCTTGATTAATTCATCTGTTGGGTTCACCGGAAACCTTATTTCACTTCAATGGATTTCTTATTCTTCTGTTTTTCTTCGGCTGAGAATTTCGGCAGATTGATGTTCAGCACGCCATTTTCTACTTGTGCTGCAATCTTTTCCTTGTCCACATTGTCCGGCAATATCATGGTCTGTTGGAACTTAGAGTATGAGAATTCACGACGCAGATAGCGACCGTCTTTCTTTTCCTCCTTGTTCTCAGTCTTCTTTTCCATGCTGATAACCAGATTGTTGTCTTCGTCGATATGAACATTGAAGTCATCTTTGGTCATTCCCGGAGCAGCCAATTCTACTTTGTACTCCTTTTCCGTTTCCAGTACGTTGATAGCCGGAGCGGTTGCATTGGCTTTTTCCATCCATTCGTTATCAAAGAAATCATTGAAGATACTTGGTAACCAATTTTGAGTTCTTCTAACAGGCATCATAATTTTAGTCTCCTATCCTTTAAGTTAAACATTCGGTTAGTTCTGAACTTTCGGTCTTGAACTGCTTTCGGGAATCGTTTCTTAATCACTCCCATGCAGCTCCTGAACCGTCGTTCACAAACATAATCGCAAAACGTGTGCCAATTGATTTTAGTTTTGCTGATTAACAAAATGTCACTAAAGTTCTGACAAAATTACTTGTTTTATGCCGTTTTGTACGGTTTTTATATAAAATTGCTTTATAGCGCTGTTAATTTGAAACGCATTCTCCACAGTTTTGCTCCTTCATTCCAGTCATGGCTGATCACTTTGAAGATTCCTATTTCGGAGGTGTTCTTTACGTGCGTTCCCAAGCAGAGGCATTCATCGTAATCACCAACTTTCACTATGCGTACGGTTTCCGAAGCATCCTCCGGCAGACGTTTCAAGTCAAAGCGTCCTTGTGCTTCTTCCTGCGTGATGAATTCTGTGGTAACATCCAATCCTTGCGCAATCACATCATTTACAGCTTCTTCTAATCGCTTCACATCTTCCTCAGTAGGAGCAGTTTCCAAAGAATAGTCCAGTTTACTTTTCTTTCTCTCTATATGTGCGGATACTGACCGTCCACAGCCGAAAAGATTCATCATGGTACGGTTAACTATATGCTCGCAAGTATGCATGGGTGGGTATTCTTGTTTGTTGTGGTCGTTGAGTTGAATTTGTTGTTCCATATTATTTAGTAACTTTTTATTGTATTTCTATTTCTTAATTAATCGAAGATAAAAAATATTCGGCTTTTTAAGATGCTTGTAAGGCATATCTAATCTTCATTATTTACGTTTAATGATTAATATCATTAATCTTGCCATAATGATATTTTTGCGTAAAGGTAGGGTTATATTCTGATATTGAAAAGATTTATATTGTAATTTGTGCAGGCTGTATTTAATTAACCTGTATGCATGGGTGGGTATTTCTTGTTTGTAGTAGTTGGCTCTACTTCTTTTCTAAACCCCTTGAATTCGCGGGGTTTAAAATCAGAGTTATATAATATCTCTCACAATTCTAAGTATCCGGTTATTTTTTATATCTCTTATTTTCGTCTTATATACGAAATAAATCTACTGAATATATTCTTCTTTTTGGGGAGAGATGCATTGCAATTATTCTCTCGTAGAATTTTATATTTAGGATCAGGATTTTCTATCCACAGTTTGAAGAACTTGAGAGTATATTCATACCAATTCTCTTTTGTTAAAGATGCATCATTCCAATACCATTGCTCCCCTAATGCTTTCAACTCGTCTATGGCATTAGATAGCAAATAAAAATCGTATAAGAAGGTGTTATACTCATTATTTATACATTCTTGTTCAAGTTTATTCAAAGCAATAGACACTTTATTCTTATTAGGAGATTGTATTACTGATTTTACTATGAATAAGCTATATAATATAATGATAGAATTTGAGTCAATTTCATTAAGATGCAGTTCTTCGAAAATCTTATCTGTTAATTCTGCAAATTCAAAAGGATTGCAATGGATGTCTTCACCAGCTAATATAAAAAGATTTTCCGTCTCATATCCGGCCATCAACATCTCTAAAGCCCAATCTTTCCATTGAGCATTGATGTTGATATTTTGTTGTTTATAAACCAATATCTCTGCTGTAGATGCTACTTTCTGTAGTAGCTCATTGAGGGGGGCGTCAAGTTTCACTATATCAGTAAGTGGGCATTCCTGCCTGTCTTGATCGTTAGTTTGAAGGCTTTGTTCCATATTTTGATTTTTCCAGTAAAGGTAAGGTTATATTCTAAAATGACGAAATGCATATCATTTTTTTGCAGTTCTTATTTTTGCTAAAACTTTCTGCTTAGACATAATAAGGAGTTTATTGGTTTTTCCTTTTATTTATTACTTTGACAATCTCAAATATAATTTTGATTATTGCACTAGTTGTAAAAGCTAATATAGTAATGGTTGTCATTATATTATTAGAAGATAGTTTATATATTCCCCAATAAAATATGAGGACTAATGCAAAAATAAGAATAATATATAGCCAATAGGTATATTGGTTGAATAAATATATTTCTGCCGTTTTTCGAAATTTAGATTTCTTATTCCATTTATTATAAAGTTGACTACTGGGATTTTTTATCCATTGTTCCAGATATTTTCTGATATATTCTTCCTTATTCTTGAAATTTAATCCATCCCAATAATTTTGTTCTCCTTCTTTTTTTAGTTCTGTATATGCTAAGTGAAGAGTGTAGAAATCGTAAAATACATAGTAATTTGTCACTATAAATAGGTTGGCAAGTTGGGTTAATATTTCATATACATCTTTATTCTCAGCAAATCCTTGCCTTATAAGATAGATGCCATAGCATTTGCATATCGTAGGTATATCGTTTAAATCTATATTAAGTTCATCGAAAATAACATTGGTCAGCCCTCTTAAATAAATCTGGTCATCCATATCGGTTTTATGGCTTAATTCAATGATGTGAGGTGTTTTATATTGGGTTTGCGCTAATTCTGCTGCCCATTCAATCCATTCGAGAGTAATCTCGAAGTTGGCATCCTCTATCGCTATTTTGTAAAATACCAGTTTTGCAGTTGATGGTATTTTGGTTAGTATTTCATTTGTGCATAGATTTATTTTATTTTCCATCATATGGCATTTTTATGATCGTCAGTTGCAAAGATAAATATTGTTTGTCGAAAATTTGAACTTATTTCGTTCTTTAATTCTTGAGTTTGTTTACCTTTGCTTCTGAATTTTCATTAGTTATACAAATCAGAAGTTGAAATTCATTTATAAAGTATCTTCTCAATTAATTCTACTTCTGATTCGCATTAGTCAATTAAACTTGAGCAAAATAAATGGAGGACGGAATTAATACACTGCGTTATTCGGATATCTTTTTGGCAATGTACTTCAATGATGGAGTGAGTTGCCTGCATCGGAATCATTCACACGTGTTGGTCTATATGTATTCCGGTGAACTGGAGATCAATGAACGGGGGAGAATCACCCGTTTATATAAAGGAGATTGTGCATTTATCCGCAAGGATTTCAGCGTACAGATGACGAAACAGGCAAGAGACGGTGAACAATTTAAAGCTATTTTCCTGATGTTCACCACAAAATTCCTGCGTGATTTTTACAATCAGTTAGACAAAGATACAATACCCAAGGAGGCGAAACGAGAGAAGGTAAGTCTTTGTAAACTACCATCCAATCGCCCCGATATTGTAAGCTTGTTCGAGTCAATGACTCCTTATTTCAATTCAAACATTCAGCCTACAGATAAGTTACTCCAATTGAAAATGACTGAGGGGCTTTATGTACTGCTTAATACCAGTAAGAACCTTTATGCTTCTATTTTTGACTTTACCGATCCTTGGAAGATTGATATTCTTGAATTTTTGGAACGAAATTACATGAATGATCTGTCAATAGAAGAAATAGCCAACTACACGGGACGCAGTCTCTCCACGTTCAAACGGGATTTCAAGAAATATAGCAATCTCTCTCCACAAAAATGGTTGATACAACGCCGTCTTGAAACCGCGCACGAGTTGATAAAGAGAGGTGGACGCAGAGTGTCGGATATTTGTTTTGAAGTGGGCTTTAAAAACCTTTCTCACTTCTCGAAGATATATAAGGGAATGTATGGGGTGCCTCCGACAGAGGAAATATAAGAAAATATCGTGAGCCTTACAATTTTTGACATTGCAAGGCTTTTTTTATTTATGACCTTCTGGACAAAACACTTTGAGCCGTGCAACAAAGTCCATGTATCCTGTTTCACGTACCTTTGCCGCAGAATATTAAAAACAAATAAGTTATGAACGATATTTTTGCAAAAGATTTAAGCGGTGAGATGGTTTCACCTAATGAGCCGGGCTATGACGAATTGATAACTGACATCTTCGACACAATGAAGACCGCAACCGAAATGAATACAGGTTATCACACTCCCGAAGTAGTGCATGAATATATGGGACGTATTTTGGATAAGGAACTGGATGCAAGTACCACCGTTCTGCCACCACTCTACATCGATTATGGAAAACCCGTAACTATCGGTAAAGGATGCTTTATCCAGCAATGCTGCACATTTTTCGGACGAGGTGGGATTACGATAGGCAATGAGGTGTTTATCGGACCGAAAGTGAATCTGATTACGATTAACCATGACGTGAATCCGGAGAATCGTAATGCTACATACGGTCGTCCGATTGTGATTGAAGACAAGGTTTGGATAGGTATAAATTCCACGATACTACCGGGCGTTAAGGTTGGTTACGGAGCCATTGTTGGAGCCGGTAGTGTGGTGACAAAGGATGTTCCTGCCATGACAATTGTGGCCGGCAATCCTGCACGGATCATCAAAAAGATATTCCCTAATTCCGTACCAACTAACAGCTATTTAAAGAAGCACTTTTTATAAGACCTTTCGGAAGTATAAAAATGTTACATGATAATGTCGGAACGGAATATCGTAAATTTGCTCTGCACCCGCCCAGGAGATAGCTGTGACACAACTTTTGAAGGGCTACACCCTTTCTTGCGGATGGTGTAGCCATTACCTTCAAAGGGTGTAGCTATCCGAGGAAAAGGGTGTAGCCCTGCTGGGAGGATGGTTTACTAATAGTAGGGGCTTGTGAATGTCTTTTGACAAGTAATTCCACGTGCTGTCTACAGATCAGACCACGCCTGTTTTCTGGAAGGCTTGTGTACGGTCAGAAGTTCATTCAGGAAACCACTTTTGGGTCTTATTTGCCATCCGTACCAGCGTAAGCATTACCGGAACCTCCACAAGTACACCCACAACGGTGGCCAATGCAGCACCGGATTGTAAGCCAAAAAGAGATATGGCCACGGCCACAGCCAGTTCAAAGAAATTACTTGCACCGATCATTCCGGCCGGAGCAGCCACATTGTGGGGTAATTTCCACCATTTCGCCCATCTATAAGCGACGAAGAAAATCAGGATTGTTTGCAGGACAAGCGGGACGGCTATCAAGAGAATATGTAAGGGGGTATTTAATATTGTTTCTCCTTGAAAAGAAAACAGGATAATAAGCGTCAAAAGTAATCCTCCAACCGTATAATTATCAAATTTACGGATAAATACATGGTTGAAGTATTCTATTCCTTTTCGTCTGATAACCCATGTCCGGGTTATCACTCCTGCTGAAAGCGGAATGACAACGAACAACAATACGGATAGAAACAGTGTATCCCACGGAATTGTGACACCGCCGACACCCAATAATAAGGCAACAATAGGAGCAAAAGCAACTAATATTATCAAGTCGTTTACAGCTACCTGCACCAGCGTGTAGGCGGCGTCACCTTTTGTTAAATGACTCCATACAAAGACCATCGCCGTACAAGGAGCTGCCCCAAGCAAGACCGTACCTGCCAGATATTCTTTAGCTAAATCTTCGGGTATAAAAACCTTGAAGATGGCATAAAAGAATAGATAGGCTATTCCAAACATTGTAAAAGGCTTTATAAGCCAGTTCGTAACGCAAGTAACGATTATCCCTTTAGGGCGTTTACCCACATTCTTAACGCTCTGAAAATCTACTTTCAGCATCATGGGATAGATCATCAACCATATTAGAATTGCCACAGGTATAGAAACATTGGCGTATTCAAATTTGCTCAAGGTTTGCGGTATCGCCGGAAGCCATTGGCCTACGGCAATTCCGGCAATAATACACAAGGTAACCCATAGGGTAAGATATCGTTCAAAAAATCCAATTCCTTGCTTCTTTTCCATTATACGTTTCTCCATTCTATTAGGGCTGCATTGCCCTGTGATAATTGCTCTACTTTCTTAATCCAAGCTAATTCGTTTTGCGCTTTCGCTTTCAGGAACAAATTTTGAGTATCTGTTAATGAGAGGCAAGCATTTACCACCCACCATTTATTGTTTATCCCGGCACGTTGTAAATCCATCTGAAGACGTTCCGCTTCGAAGACAGGGGTTGCTTCGGGTAAAGTAACAATCACTACTTCCGTCTCCTTTGAATTACGCAGGCGAGGTAACAGATTGGCTACTGCCCCCGTGACTTCTCCTTGGGTACGTTCAACCTCTTTATGATAACTTTGAGTGGCGTCCAAAAGCAATAAAGTATGCCCTGTTGGTGCGGTATCAATCACAACAATTTCAGTTTCAGCCTTATCCACAATCTCGGCAAAAGCCTTGAATACTGCAATCTCTTGTGTGCAGGGAGAACGTAAATCTTCCTCTATGTACTCCATGTCTTCGGCGGTGACTGCTTCGGCTGCTTTGCTGCGGACTTCGTTCTTGTACTTCTCTAAAACCTCAGCTTCATCAATCCGGCTTACCGTGATACCGGCTCTTACGGCAAGTTCATAATTCAGATGGTTTGCCGGATCGGTAGTTGTCAAATGCACTTTGGCACCAAGCCGGGTTAATTTTAAAGCAATTTCAGTAGCTAATGTAGTTTTGCCTACGCCACCTTTCCCCATTGTAAAAATAACCCTTTTTCCGGATGTATAAAGATCATCCACCATTTCGTCCACATCTTTTGGGGCTGCCACAGGCTTATAATTTACCTCATTGAAAAGACTGTCGCTATACAGCATTCGACGGATATCCGCTATGCTGGATAAATTGTATGACCGCAAAGGAACATGATACAACGGATAACCGGATAGTTCCGCGGGCATACTTTGCAGGGCTTTCTGTTGTCTTTCATGCAGCTGACTGGAAACACTGTCGTCTTTATCCAACTGTTTCAAAACACCGTTTATTATTAGTATCTGATTTTTAATTCCTAATAATTGCAGTTCATGAGAAGAACGGGCGGCTTCTTTCAATGGCGCGATTTCGGGACGACTCACCAACATTAGCCGGGTTGTGCCCGTATCGGAAAGTGTTTCAACAGCCTTTTTATAAATTTCTTTTCGTTCTTCTAATCCTGACAACTGACCTAAACAAGATGCGCCATGGGTACTTTCACTAATGAATGTGCTCCATGCTGATGGTAGTTGCAACATCCGTAAAGTATGCCCTGTGGGAGCAGTATCAAAGATTATATGGTCGAACTCTAATTGCTTTTGAGCATCGGTAATGAAATCCGAGAACTCATTGAAAGCGGCAATCTCAACCGTGCATGATCCTGACAGTTGTTCTTCCATGTTTTGGATAACACTTTCAGGCAACTTTCCCCTGAAAGGTGCGATCACCCTTTCCCGATATTCTGCTGCTGCCTGTTCTGGATCAAGATTGACAACTGTCAAGCCCGGTATTTCTGTAATCTCAGAACTGTGTCCGTTAAGCGATTGGTTGAAGACATCCTGTAAGTTGGAAGCAGGGTCGGTACTGATAAGAAGTATTTTCTTACCCTTGTCTGCTAATCCCACAGCCGTAGCGCAAGCGATCGATGTTTTTCCAACCCCTCCTTTTCCTGTGAAAAAGAGATATTTTGTAAAGTCTATATCAGATAAATTAAATGCTTTCATTGTGATGTTATATTTTTTTCTTTTAAATATTATTTTGTAGACATGAAGTCTAAATTTGTGCCTGTCCATTCACTCATCTGCCGGGTGGTGGGGTAGGTTTTAGATACAGCCACTTCACCATCCACCAGGGTGATGGGTAATGCTTCCGCACCATGTTTTTGAAGATAATTGTTTACGGTCTGATTGCTTACATATATCTGAGGCTCGTCCCTCAGATTATGGTGGATAACCGTTATTCCTTGTCTTTTTAATGTTTCTATAACGACAGCAATCCGCATTAATTCAGGATTGATGTTTGTTCCACACAAACCCATAGGACAACACATCGCCGGGTCGAAAATTTCTATCTTTTTCATCTTTACTGTTGATTTGATTGTTAAAACTTACTTTATAGATAATACATGACTGCATAATAAATCCCCACCGCAATAAAGAGGATGGCGACCACTTTACGAAACCATTTTTCGAATACTTGTATTCTGTTATAGAGCTTGCCTAATCCGGCAACACTATATGCCAATACCCAGGCTACGAGGATAACAGGTAATCCGGTTGCAATCGCATAAACCACCGGTAAAAGATAGCCGCCTGTTTCTGCTGCCGACATTGGCATAAGCATGCCGAAGTAGAATATTCCGCTTGTAGGGCAGAAAGCAAGGGAAAATAAGATTCCTAAGAATAGTGCACTCCAGCTTCCTTTTGTTTTTCTCTTCAGCTTATTCCCGCTGAAGTTTATTTTAGGTAAATTGAGCTTGATGATGTCGAGCATATAAACGCCAATCACTATTAATAGCGGGGCAATTAGCATTTCTCCATACTTGCTTACAACCTTTTGTACGGAAAACATACTTGTGCTCCATGAAAATAAAGCACTTCCACGCGGTCATTCTGCATAGTTTCGCTGTTTGCTGTTTCTGTTTTCTCTTTGGCTCCATTTCCGCAGGAAATTAAAATAATTCCTGCAATAAATACATGGAATAACTTTTTCATGGCATGTAATTATTGGGTTAGTAATTCTGTTACCTCTTTCATTGACAGCTGTTTACCTGCCGAAACGACTTTCCCGTCTATAACCAAGGCCGGAAAACTTAATATATTATATTCGATGATTTTCAATAAATCTTCCTCTTTTACCAAAGTGGCATCACTTCCTAATTCTGCAATAGCTTGTTGGGTGGTTTCGTACAAAGTTTTGCAACTGAGGCAACCTGTACCTAATACTTTAATTTCCATTATCAGATAGCTTTAAAATGAATAATATATATAATCGTAGTTCGTAGAACAACGAACATTGCTTATAAAAAAAGGTGCTGTTTATTCACAGCACGAAGTACATTTACATTCACCGAAGAATCCGGTAAACAACTTGCGGGCAAGTTCCCAGTTTTCACGGTTAATGCAATACTTGACTTTCGGTGTTTCTATTTCACCTTGAATCAGTCCGGCATCTTTCAGCTCTTTCAGGTGTTGGGAAACAGTCGCTTTGGCTATTGGCAGTTCTTCGTGAATGTCTCCGAAGTAGCAACTTTCCTGCTTGACTAAAAAATTAAGGATAGCCATTCTTGCAGGGTGTCCCAGTGCTTTTGCAAAGCGAGCTATCTGTTCCTGCTCTGTTGTGTACTGTTTGGTTTTCACTTTATATCTCTTTTATTTGTTGTTCGCAAAACAACGAACAATGTTTGAAATAGCAAAATAAATACGGTTATTTTTTAGATTAATTAAATGAATATTTGTCTTGCCGCATGTCGGTGCTATTTACATATACATGTTGACTATACTAACATGTATATGTAAGTATCTTTATCTTTTAAAAAAGTATCATTTTTGCTTTGAAGATATTGTGATTTAAGTGCTATCTGCATGGGATTCTATTAAATTTTACTTATTTTTGCATAGAACTTCTTGCAGAAGTAACCTTTAACCAATCGAAACTCAGATGAAGAAAATAGTCACATCCTTATATTTGTTATGTTGTGTATGTATGTGTCAGCTCCATGCCGCCAACAATGCTGTAGACTCTCTCTTATCCCAACTGGACCATGTAATTCAAAACCGCCCTGTATACATCAAGCAAAAAGAAAAGAAGCTGAACGACCTGAGACAAGCCTTGAGACAACGCATTTCTGATGAAAACCGCTTTACCCTGTTGGGGGAATATCTGGATGAATACCGTTCCTACAACACTGATTCTTCTCTTTACATTTCCCGTGAGAGATACCAGGTAGCCCTGCGACTGAAAAACAAGGAACATCAAGACAACGCCCTCATGAACACTGCCGAGATTATGGGCACGGCAGGCATGTATAAAGAAGCAATCGACCTGATGCACAACGTACAAATCAATCATCTATCGGATGACCTGCACCCGTATTATTACCATATTTACCGTACAGTTTATGGGCTCATGGCCGATTACGCCGTTACGGAACAGGAGAAAAAACTCTATGCCGAGATCACGGATAGATACCGTGATTCCCTGTTACTGGTCAACAAAAACAATCTTCTGGTGTACACGCTGATTCAGTCCGACCAGCACAATGTGCGGGGCGAGTTCGATAAAGCCATCCAGTTATTGATCGACTATCTGGCAGGACAGATAGACAATGTGCACGATGTGGCAATCTGTGCCTACACTTTATCAGAGTCATACCGCCTGAAAGAAGACACTGAAAAAGAGAAGGAGTATTTGATTCTTTCCTCCATTGCAGATATGAAGTCTGCAGTGCGCGAATATATTTCTTTGAGGAAACTGGCTGTGTTGCTCTATCAGGAAGGAGACATAGACCGTGCCTATTCGTATTTGAAACTGTGTATGGACGATGCCGTGTTCTGCAACGCCCGGTTGCGTATTTTGGAAATCCTGCAAATCTTCCCCCTCATCAACGACACTTATCAGCAAAAGGCTGAAAAGCAACAGGAACAAATGAAATGGGCGTTAATCTCTATCAGCCTGCTGTCCATTTTCCTGCTGATCGCCATCTTCTATGTGTATAAGCAGATGAAACGCGTAGCAGCTGCACGCCATGAAGTGATAGATGCCAACAAGCGTCTGAAAGAATTGAATGAAGAACTCCACCGCTACAATCTGCAACTGAAAGAAGCCAACCACATCATTGCCGAAAACTCCTACCTGAAAGAGGAATACATCGGCCGCTATATGGACCAGTGTTCCGTATATTTGGAAAAGATGGACAACTATCGCCGTTCGCTGGGCAAGATAGCCGCTACGGGCAAGGTAGATGAGCTATACAAAAACATCAAATCTTCTAAGTTCATAGAAGAGGAGTTGAAAGAGTTTTATGCCAATTTTGATAATACCTTCTTGCAACTGTTTCCCACTTTTGTAGAAGACTTCAACACCCTGCTTGCCGAAGGGGAGCAAATTTACCCCAAGGCCAACGAACGAATGAGTACCGAACTGCGTATCTTCGCCCTTATCCGTTTGGGAATTACCGACAGTGTGAAGATTGCCCAATTCCTGCGCTATTCTGTGACTACCATTTATAATTACCGTACCAAAGTTCGTAATAAAGCTGCGGGCGACCGTGACCAACTGGAACAGGAAGTAATGAAAATAGGTAAGTCGAGAGACTAAAACCACACTTTTAAGGCATATAAGTGTCTTTTTTACGCTTATATTTTTACTACTTTTTTAGCACAATGTATTTTCTTGATGATATTGATTATCAGTATTTTATGCCTTAATGAACGCCTTAAACTACTACTTTTTCACTCTTTTCCCCCTTATTGCTTCCTCTTATCAGATACATTTGCATTGTTCCTTCACAGAGGGGACAAGTGCATGTGAATCTATATTTTATTACTAACTTTAAACTCTTATATTATGCAAAAGTACAAAATGCCGATCAGGCTTCGAATCATGGTTTGTCTGATAGGAATGTTACTTCCGATGTGCATGTTCGCACAGCAAATCACAGTACAAGGTGTAGTGAAAGACCAGACCGGAGAAACCGTTATCGGGGCCAGTGTGGTGCAGGAGAACACAACGAACGGTACGATAACGGGTATTGATGGCGATTTCTCGCTGGATGTGCCTTCGGATGCCGTTATAGTAGTTTCATTCGTAGGCTATAAGTCTTTGGAAGTTCCCGTGAAAGGACAGAAGCAGATTATGGTAACACTCTCGGAAGACAGTGAGATGCTGGACGAAGTGGTGGTTATCGGTTATGGAACCATGAAGAAAAGTGACCTCACCGGTGCTGTTTCCTCCTTGGGAAGCAAGGACATCAAAGATGCTCCCGTTTCTAATTTGGGACAAGCCATTCAGGGCCGCATCTCCGGTGTGCAAGTAGTGGATGCCGGAAAGCCCGGTGACAATGTATCTATCAAGATTCGTGGTCTGGGTTCCATTAACAACTGCGATCCGCTGGTGGTGATTGACGGTGTGCCTACCGACCTGGGTCTGTCTTCACTGAACATGGCGGATGTGGAACGCCTGGACGTATTGAAAGACGCATCAGCTACAGCCATTTACGGTTCGCGTGGAGCCAATGGGGTAGTGATGATTACCACTAAGCGCGGAACGGAAGGGAAAGGCAAATTGTCGGTATCGGCTAATTGTGCTTTCCAGAATGCCACGAACGTTCCTTCTTTGCTGAACGCAAGCCAGTATGCCGATTTGAGTAATGATATGATGGTGAACAGCGGTCGCAACCCGAACCCGAATTGGGCAAATCCTTCGGAACTGGGTGCTGGGACCGACTGGATGGACGAACTGCTGCGCACGGGTGTGATGCAGAACTATACGGTAAGTTATTCCGGAGGAAACGAGAAGTCTCATTATTATGTATCCAGTGGTTTTCTCGATCAGTCGGGTACGGTGCGTAGTGTAAACTATCGTCGTTTTACGTTTCAGTCCAACAGCGACGCACAGGTGCTGAAGTGGTTGAAGTTCTCCAATAATATAACTTTCAGTACTGATACGAAGGATTCGGGCAGTTATAATATCGGTGATGCGCTGAAGGCTCTTCCCGTTCTTCCGGTGAAGAATGAAGACGGTTCATGGAGTGGTCCGGAAGGTAATTCAGAATGGTACGGTAGCATCCGCAACCCGATAGGACCTACGCAACTGAACAAGAGCCAGACGAAAGGTTATAACTTCCTTGCCAACTTGACGGCGGAACTGACTTTTACCAAATGGCTGAAATTCAAGAGCACTTTCGGCTACGATGCCAAATTCTGGTTCATCGATAACTTCACGCCGAAATATAACTGGAAACCTATTCCGACGGAAGAAACTTCACGCTACAAGAGCGATAATAAATCATTCACTTATCTGTGGGATAACTATTTCCTGTTTGACCATACCTTTGCAGAAAAGCATCGTGTGGGAGTAATGGCGGGTTCGTCTGCACAGTGGAATGAGAATGATTACCTGAATGCGCAAAAGAATGTCTTCATGTTCGACAATGTACATGAAATGGATAACGGTCAGGAGATGTATGCCATTGGCGGCAGTTCCAATGAATGGGCGTTGCTCTCTTACATGGCACGTATCAACTACTCTTACGAAGACCGCTATATGCTGACGGCAACTGTCCGCCGTGATGGTTCCAGCCGTTTCGGTAAAAAGAACCGCTGGGGTACTTTCCCTTCTGTATCTGCCGCATGGCGCATTTCGCAGGAAAGCTGGTTCCCGAAGAACGACGTTGTGAACGACCTGAAAATACGTGCAGGATATGGAGTGACGGGTAGCCAGGCAAGTGTCGGTAATTATAGTTACCTGGCATCTTACAACACCAGTGTATATCCATTCGGAACAACGAGCGGCAATCAGACCGCATTGGTTTCCTCTACGCTTGCCAATCCTTACATTCATTGGGAAGAGGTGGCACAGACGAATATCGGTTTCGATACGTCCCTGTTTAATTCACGGATTGTATTCTCACTGGATGCTTATCTGAAAGAGACAAGGGATATGCTGGTAAAGGCATCCATCCCCATCACATCGGGATTTGAAGATACCACCACCACTTATACGAATGCCGGTAAAGTGCGCAATCAAGGTTTGGAAATGAGTCTGCACACTATCAACCTGACTGGAGAACTGGGCTGGGAAACGAACGTGACCGCCACGTACAATAAGAATAAGATTAAGGACCTGAACAGCGCGGTTCCTTACTATATCAACCAGATCAATAACTCGTATGTGACGATGCTGGCAAAAGACTATCCGATTAATGCCTTCTACGGCTACGTGACGGACGGCTTGTTCCAAAATCAGGCGGAAGTGGATGCGCATGCCGTGCAGCCGGGAGCTGAACCGGGCGATATCCGTTTCAGGGATTTGAACAACGACGGTGTCATCAACGACAGTGACCGCACGGTGATTGGCAATCCTAATCCCTGTTGGTTCTTCTCAATGAACAACAACTTGTCTTACAAAGGATTCGAGCTTTCCGTATTCTTTCAGGGAGTGGCCGGCAATAAGATTTATAACGCCAACAATATCGACAACGTCGGAATGGCTGCCGCATACAACCAGACGACTGATGTGCTGAACCGTTGGCGCGGAGAGGGGACAAGCTACTCCATGCCGCGTGCCGTGTTCGGTGATCCTAATCAGAACTGCCGTGTATCCGACCGCTTTGTAGAAGACGGATCTTACTTGCGTGTGAAGAACATCACACTCTCTTATACCTTCCCGAAACAATGGTTGCAGAAGTTACAGATAGAGAATGCACGCCTTTCCCTTTCCTGTGAGAATGTGGCTACCATTACCGGATATTCCGGTTTCGATCCGGAGGTGGGTATCAACGGTATTGATTTGTCCCGTTATCCCATTTCCCGTACATTCAGTGTAGGATTAAACTTTAACTTTTAAATAGATTCGGATATGAAAAAGATAACAAACTTACTATACGTGCTGGCTGTATTGATGCTGGTATCATGTAACGACTTCCTGGATAAGTCGCCCAAATATGCCGTTGATCCTGAAACAACCGTGACCGATGATGTGGCTGTGGCACTGACAAACGCTTGCTACAAGGCGCTTCAGTCTTCCAATCTCTACAATCAGCGTATGTGGTCGCTGGATATCGTTGCGGGTAACAGTCTGGTAGGTGCAGGTGGTGGTACGGATGGTCTGGAAACCATACAGGCATCCAACTTTATCACGCAGAGCGATAATGGGATGGCCCTGTATATGTGGCGTTCTCCGTGGGTAGGCATCGGGCAGTGCAACATTGTACTGACCAGTCTTCCGCAGGCCGAAGCCGTATCGGAAAGCATAAAGAACCGTTGTATGGGTGAAGCATATTTCCTTCGTGCCCATTACTATTATATCTTAGCCCGTTTGTATGGCGGTGTTCCTTTGCGTCTGGAACCTTATAATCCGGGTGGATCTACTGCAATAGCACGCACTACGTTGGATCAGACTTATGAGCAGATCATTTCGGACTGTAAGAATGCAGTCGATTTGCTTCCGGCGAAAGCGGAATATAATGAAGAAGAAAAAGGACGTGCCTGTAAGGATGCTGCCCTTGCCATGCTGGCGGATATCTACCTGACACTGGCTCCCAACCATACGAGCTATTATGAAGACGTGGTGGAACTGTGCAATGAGATTACGAACCTGGGGTACGACCTTTCCATTTGCAAGTATGAAAATAACTTCGATGCTACCATCAACAACGGTCCTGAATCTCTGTTTGAGGTTCAGTATTCCGGAAGTACGGAATATGATTTCTGGGGAACGGACGGTCAGTCTTCCTGGCTTTCCACTTTCATGGGGCCTCGTAACTCGGACTTTGTTGCAGGCAGCTACGGCTGGAATCAGCCTACGGAGGAATTTGTGAGCCAGTATGAAGAAGGTGATAAACGGAAGGATCTGACGATTCTTTATGCAGGTTGTCCGGACTTCGACGGGAAGACTTACAAGAGTTCTTATTCCAATACCGGATATAATGTCCGCAAATTCCTGGTTTCCAAGACTATTTCACCGGAATACAATACGAATCCCAATAATTTTGTTGTGTACCGCTACGCGGATGTCTTGCTAAAGAAAGCGGAAGCGCTGAATGAAATGGGACAACCCGGGCAGGCTGCCGCTTCCTTGAATATCGTTCGCAAACGTGCCGGATTGCCTGAAGTTTCGGGCCTGTCGCAGGAGGCGATGCGTGAGAAGATTATTCACGAGCGTCGCATGGAACTGGCTTTCGAAGGACATCGCTGGTTCGATATGATCCGCATCAATAATGGAGAGTATGCCATTCGCTTCCTGCAATCCATTGGGAAGAACAGTGTGAACAAGAATCGCCTGTTGTTCCCCATTCCGCAGACGGAAATGGATGCGAATATACTGATGACACAGAATCCGGGTTATTAATCACTTAAATCAGAAGAAGAATATGAAAAGATATATCTCACATATAGTATTTGCATTGCTGGGTTGCATGGTATTGTCTGCATGCGTGGACAATGACTATATGGAACTGGACAAGGGGCACAATGAGCTGGCGCTTTCCACCAGCAACACGGAAGTCGTTTTGAACGAACAGGCGTATGGCGATGATGCCCTGGAACTCTCTTGGACAACGGGCACGAATTATGGTACGGGAAATAAGATTTCCTATACACTGGAACTAGCCAAGGCGGGCAGTAATTTTACCGCTCCTTATGTGGCTTTGGAGAATGTCGTGCAGGAATATACCTGGAAGAAGAGCGTGGAGGAATTGAATAACATCCTTCGTGAATATTTCGGTGCGGAAGCTACTGAAAACATCTCTCTGGAAGCACGCTTAACAGCCAAAGTAACGGATCGGGAAGAGACGCAGGTAGCCACCACCTCTTTTAGTGTCACTGCCTACAAACCGTTGACTTCCACTCTTTACCTGATAGGGGATGCCACTCCCGGCGGTTGGAGTGCGGATGATGCAACGGAAATGACCCGGAAAGACAATGGTATCTTTACATGGACGGGAAAAATGACTGCGGGTTCCTTCAAGTTTATCACTACGCTGGGTTCTTTCTTGCCGTCATACAACAAAGGAACTGACGGAAAGCTGGTGCTTCGTACCAGTGCTGATCAGCCGGACGAACCGTTTACGATTGAAGAAGAGTTCAACTATGTTGTTGAAGCGAATCTGTTTACTGGTGTTGTTACCCTGACTCAGACCGAGAACCTCAGACCGGCTTACGATCAACTTTATTTCGTAGGAGGTATGAACGACTGGGGATTTGTGCCGATGAAAAAGGATGTGCTCGATCCGTTCCTGTTCCGCTATGCCCGTTTGTTCGATGCTGGTCAGGGTGGGGAATTTAAGTTCGGAACTTCGGAAGGAAGCTGGGAGAATATGTATAAGGCAAAGAATGCCGATGCCGCTTACACCGATACGGAAATGGTATTTGTGAAAGGGTTCGATCCTGACAATAAATGGGTACTGAAAGATGTCGAATGTGGTAAGGCTTATAAGATATGTGTCGATATCCGTGCGGGGAAAGAGCGTATGATGATGAGCGAATTTGTTCCTTATGAGATGATTTATATGGTAGGGGATGCTACGCCTGCGGGATGGAGCATTGGAGATGCCACACCGATGCAGGCCACAGATAGTCCGTATGTATTTACCTGGCAAGGTGTACTGAATGTGGGTGAGTTGAAGCTGACCTGTGATAAGAAAGAGGACTGGAACGGTGCCTGGTTTATGCCGACCGTAGCCGACCGGCAGCCTTCGGGCGAGACGGAACCAATGCTGTTCCTGGATAAGGCCAGTGATGCTTTCAAAGCTCAATATCCGGATGTAATGATTGGAGGCATCGACCAGAAATGGAAGATCACGACGGCAGGTTCTTATAAGATTACCCTGAATCAACTGGAAGAGACGATTTCGATAGTGAAACAGTGAAACGATGAAATATATAGTTTATGCAATGGCTGCCACGTTCTTTTTGGCTTCGTGCAGCAAAGACAATGATGAAACCGGCGGTGGTAACGGTGGTGGAGGAGAAACAGGAGGAGTGACTGATGTCACTCCCGTTACCTCCGATTTGACTGTGAACCTGACTACTGACAAGGCTTGCTACCGACCGGGTGAAACCGTTTCCTTCACAGCCGATGTCCTGCCTGCGGGAGCAAAGGTACGTTACCGCACTTTGAATCAGGTAATCTCCGAACAGGCAGCCGCAGGCAGTTCTTGGACATGGACTGCCCCTGCAACGGATTTCACCGGATATCTGGCGGACGTTTATCGCACTAAAGAAGACGGTACGGAAGTTATTCTCGGTACTATTGCCGTCGATGTATCCAGCGACTGGACACGCTTCCCGCGTTATGGCTTTGTCGCCACTTTCGACGCTTCTAAAACGGAAAGTAAAATTCAGGAGGAAATGGCTTTTCTGAACCGTTGCCATATCAATGGTGTGCAGTTTCAGGATTGGCACAACAAGCACCACTGGCCGTTGGGCGGTACGCGCGAACATCTCGATGCGGTATATAAGGATATTGCCAACCGGGATATCTATACACAGTCGGTAAAGGATTATATCCGCGTCCAGCACTCGTATGGAATGAAGGCGATGTTCTATAATCTTTGCTTCGGTGCGCTCGATGATGCAGCGGGTGACGGTGTGAAAGAAGAATGGTACATCTTTAAAGGCACAGGACATACGGATAAGGATGCCCATACGTTGCCCGACAGTTGGAAAAGCAATATCTATTTGCTCGATCCGGGTAATGCCGAGTGGCAGGCATATATTGCCCAGCGCAACGATGATGTCTATGCCAATCTTGACTTTGATGGCTATCAGATAGACCAGTTGGGCAACCGTGGCGACCGCTATGATTACAAGGGGAATAAGGTGAATCTGCCTAAGACTTATGTTTCGTTTATTGAAGCCATGAAGGGGAAACATCCTGATAAACGACTGGTGATGAATGCAGTAAGTAGCTACGGGGCATCCCAGATTGCAGGTACGGGCAAAGTCGACTTCCTGTATAATGAAGTTTGGGGGGATGAAGCTGATTTCACGGACTTATATACGATCCTGAAAGCGAACCATCAGTACGGAAATCAGGCACTGAAGACGGTGTTTGCGGCTTATATGAATTATGAGAAGAGTTCCGGTGAATTCAATATGCCGGGAATCTTGCTGACGGATGCGGTGATGTTTGCTCTGGGCGGTTCGCACCTAGAATTGGGAGGCGACCACATGTTGTGCAGCGAATACTTCCCGAATACCCGTTTGCAGATGAGTGATGCCTTGAAGACGGCTGTTGTGCGCTATTATGACTTTATGACTGCTTATCAGAATCTTCTTCGCGATGGCGGGGAGGAAGACGAGGTAACTTTGGTATGTACGGATGCGAGCAAGAATCTGAATCTGAACACTTGGCCACCACAGAAATCAGCCATTACTTCTTTCGCCAGAAGGGTGAACGGTAAACAGGTGGTTCATCTGCTGAACTTCCTTAGTGCAAACAGTTTAAGTTGGAGAGACCTGAACGGGACAATGCCCGAACCACGGTTGGTGACTAAAGTGCCCTTGAAGTTGAATGTTGCGGGGAAAGTGAGCAAAGTGTGGGTGGCTACTCCAGACGCACATGCCGGAGCTTCGCAGGAATTAGCTTTTGAACAGAAAGACGGAACGATAACCTTTACGCTTCCTTCACTGAAATACTGGAGCATGATTATAATAGAATAAACGGTTATTGGGGTTGATTCAAAATAAATTGGAAAGAAAAGAGTGGTAAGGGGGTAAAGTGATAGGGCGATAAAGTAGCTGCGTTATATATCGCAGAGATTTGTTAGAATTTATTAACGGCAATGTGGCTTTTGTAACTTTCTGATTATCAATACCACTAAACCACGCCCTATTCAGTATACGACTGAACCCTATTAAGTATACGACTGAATGGCATTCAGTATACGACTGAATTAGGTTCAGTATACGACTATTTTAGGAATATACATAATTTGTAAACAATATACACCACTACCCTGTTTTTTCAGTTCATAATCGCTACAGAAAGAACAGATTATAAAAGATATAGAACCATGAGAAAATATATATATTTATTTTTAATGCTGTGTTGCCTGTCTCTGCATTTATATGGCGGAAATGTAACGGGAAACTGTACTTCTTATTCGCAGGAAGGGAGAGATGTTACGTTTCATATAGACGATAATTCGGCTGTGCAGTTGCAACTTTGCAGTTCCTCCGTTGTGCGCGTCTGGTTTTCACCGGACGGTAAGTTGCAGCGGGGAAATCCTTCCTTTGCGGTGATTAATGAAGAATTGGAAGATGTAGGCACTGTTCGGGTGGACGAACAGAATGCCTGCTATGAGATATTTACGCCTAAACTGCGTATCCGCGTCAACAAGGCTCCGTTCAGTTTGCAGATATTCGACAAGTATCAGAAGCTTTTATTCAGTGACTATGCCGACAAGGGACATATCAGCGACGGAGAGCGTAAAGTGGAGTATAAGACTCTACGTCGGGATGAGCATTTTTTCGGTTTGGGTGAAAAGACTGGCAAGCTGGACCGCCGAGGCGAATCTTATAAGATGTGGAACAGTGATAAACCTTGTTACAGCATTGTGGAGGATCCCCTGTACAAGAGTATCCCTTTCTTTATGAGCAGCTATCGCTATGGTATATTTCTGGATAACACGTATAAGACAGAATTTAAATTCGGTACTGAAAGCCGTGATTATTACAGCTTTGAAGCTCCCGGTGGGGAGATGATTTACTATTTTATCTTTGGTAAGGATTATAAGGAAATCATGAAGCAGTATGTCGCATTGACCGGACAACCCATCATGCCTCCGAAGTGGGCACTGGGCTTTGCACAATGCCGTGGTCTGCTGACTACCGAGAAGCTCTCTTATGAAATAGCCGAAGGATACCGCAAGCGTGGCATTCCTTGTGACATCATCTATCAGGACATCGGTTGGACACAATACCTACAGGATTTCAACTGGCGGAAAGAAAACTATCAGAATCCGAAGAAGATGCTTGCCGACCTGAAAAGGATGGGCTTCAAGGTGATTGTTTCGCAAGACCCTGTCATCTCCCAGGCCAATAAAAAGCAATGGGAAGAAGCGGACCGCCTCGGCTATCTGGTGAAAGACTCCACCACGGGTAGAAGCTATGATATGCCTTGGCCGTGGGGTGGCAACTGTGGTGTGGTGGACTTTACCATTCCCGAAGTGGCGGACTGGTGGGGAGCCTATCAGCAGAAACCGATAGATGACGGCATTGCCGGCTTCTGGACGGATATGGGTGAACCTGCCTGGAGCAATGAGGAACAAACGGAACGTCTTGTAATGAAACACCACCTGGGTATGCACGATGAAATTCATAACGTGTATGGTCTGACTTGGGACAAGGTGGTAAAGGAACAGTTTGAGAAACGGAATCCGGATCTTCGTGTCTTCCAGATGACACGCGCCGCCTATGCAGGATTACAGCGTTACACCTTCGGCTGGACCGGAGATTGTGGCAATGGAGATGATGTGTTGCAAGGCTGGGGACAGATGGCTAATCAGATCCCGGTACTTTTATCTGCCGGACTGGGAGTAATTCCTTTCGTGGCATGTGACATTTCCGGTTATTGCGGGGACATTGAAAATTATCCCGCTATGGCGGAACTTTATACCCGTTGGGTACAGTTGGGAGCGTTCAATCCTCTGAGCCGTATTCACCATGAAGGAGATGTGGCGGTAGAACCGTGGCTCTTTGGGGAGGAAGCGGAGAAGAACGTTAAAGCTGCCATAGAAATGAAATATCGCTTGCTGCCTTATATTTATACTTATGCCCGCGAAGCGTATGAAACGGGTTTGCCGATTATGCGCCCTATGTTTATGGAATATCCGGCGGATTTGGAAACGGTCTCTACGGATGCACAATTCATGTTTGGTAGCGAACTGCTGGTGGCTCCGGTGGTGAAGAAGGGGGCAACTAATAAGAATGTTTATCTGCCCGAAGGTATCTGGATAGATTATAATGACAAGCGCACGGAATATAGCGGTGAACAGTGGACTACGGCAAATGCTCCCCTGAATACCATTCCTATGTTTGTGCGGAAAGGAAGTATCATCCCTCAGATGCCTGTGATGAATTATACGGATGAAAAAGCGGTTTATCCGATTACATTTGAGGTATTTCCGGCTGCGGTGGGCGGTGAAACGTCTTTCTCCCTGTATGAAGATGCAGGAACTGATCTGGGGTATCAGCGTGGAGAATTTATGCGTACTCCTGTATCTTGCCGGACAACGGAAAAGGGATATGTATTTGAAGTCGGGGAAAAGATGGGAGAAAAGTATGCCCTTCCGGGAGAACGCAACCTAATGTTTTGCATTTATACCGGGCAGATGCCGAAGGAAGCGCTTATTGACGGACAGAAAGTAAGGAAGATGAAAGCGGAAAAACTGAATGAAGGGATGGAAACGGAGTTCAAGGTTACCGCATGGTGTCCGGATAAGAAACAGAATCTTTGTATGTTGAGATTGCCGGATGACGGGGTGAAACACACGATTGAATTTATTTATTAATACCAACCATAAAAAGTATAGTTATGAGAAAGTTAATGCTTAGTGCAATTTGTCTTCTTTTTGCCTTAGCGGGGAAAGCGGAAGGAGTGTCGTCTCCTTCGGGCCAGGTGAAGCTGGATTTCGAATTATCAAAGAATGGCACTCCAACCTATCAGGTGGAGTATAAAGGGAAATCCGTGATTAAGCCCAGCACCTTGGGACTGGAATTGAAGAATGCCAATAATCTGTTGGATGGTTTTGAAGTCCTGAAAGCTTCTACCTCTACCTTCGACGAAACCTGGCAACCGGTGTGGGGAGAGACGAAAGATATTCGTAATCACTACAACGAATTGCTGGTTGAATTGAAACAGCCCGCTACAGATCGTTATATGAACCTTCGTTTTCGTGTATATGATGATGGCGTAGGATTCCGTTATGAGTTTCCACAACAGAAGAACCTGGTTTACTTTGTGATAAAGGACGAACATACCCAGTTTGCTATGGCGGGCGATCATACCGCCTGGTGGATTCCCGGTGATTACGATACTCAGGAATATGATTATACGGAATCCAAACTTTCGGAAATTCGCGGTTTGATGCAGGGAGCCATTACTGATAATGCGTCACAAAACCAGTTTTCACCGACAGGTGTACAGACTTCCCTCCAGATGAAAACGGCTGACGGAATCTATCTGAATCTCCATGAAGCCGCTTTGGTGGATTATTCGTGTATGCACCTGAATCTGGATGATAGGAACCTTGTCTTTGAATCCTGGCTGACACCGGATGCACAGGGTGATAAAGGGTATATGCAGTCACCTTGTCACACTCCGTGGCGTACGGTGATAGTCAGTGATGATGCCCGTGAAATGCTGGCTTCCAATCTGATACTGAATCTGAATGATCCCTGCAAGTATGAGGATACTTCCTGGATTAAGCCTGTGAAGTATGTAGGCGTATGGTGGGAAATGATTGCGGCAGGCAAGCCGTGGGCTTATACATTTGATCTCCCTTCTGTAAAACTGGATGAAACGGATTATACGAAAGTGAAACCGAATGGTATTCATCCCGCCAATACGGAGAATGTAAAGAAGTACATTGATTTTGCTGCGGAGCATGGTTTCGACCAGGTATTGGTAGAAGGCTGGAATACCGGTTGGGAAGACTGGTTCGGCAACAGCAAGGATTATGTTTTCGACTTTCTCACTCCATATCCTGATTTTGACATCAAATATCTGAATGAGTATGCCCACTCCAAAGGTGTCAAACTGATGATGCATCATGAGACATCAGCTTCCGCACGCAACTACGAACGCCACATGGAGGCCGCCTATGACTTGATGAACCAATACGGTTACAATTCCGTGAAAAGCGGTTATGTGGGCAATATCATTCCGCGCGGTGAATATCATTATGGGCAGTGGATGAACAACCATTACCTGTATGCCGTGACCGAAGCTGCCAAGCATAAAATTATGGTGAATGCCCACGAGGCTGTACGGCCTACTGGTTTGTGCCGTACGTATCCGAACCTGATAGGAAATGAATCTGCCCGTGGCACGGAATATGAAGCTTTCGGAGGCAGCAAGCCTTTCCACACGACCATTCTTCCTTTCACCCGTCTGCAAGGTGGACCGATGGATTATACGCCGGGTGTCTTTGAAATGGATATGAATAAACTGAATCCGAATAGTCACGCTCATGTAAACTCTACATTGGCGCGTCAGTTGGCACTCTACGTCACGATGTACAGCCCTCTGCAAATGGCAGCCGATCTGCCTGAGAACTATGAACGCTTTATGGATGCTTTCCAGTTCATTAAAGATGTGGCTCTGGACTGGGATGACAGCCGATACCTGGAAGCAGAACCGGGACGCTATATCACGGCTGCCCGCAAGGCGAAAGGTACGAATGATTGGTTTATAGGTTGTACCAGCAGTGAGCAGGGACATGCTTCTACTCTGAAACTGGATTTTCTGGATGCTGATAAACAGTATATAGCTACTGTTTATGCGGACGCAAAGGATGCTGATTATAAAACGAATCCGCAGGCTTACGTAATCCGTAAAGGGATTGTTTCTCCTAAAACCGTACTGAAATTGAAAGCGGCTCCGGGTGGTGGTTACGCTATCAGCATTATGGAGGTGAAAGATAAGGCGGAATTGAAAGGATTGAAAAAACTGTCCGGTAATATCTGATAAATGATTAGAGGTGGTGTCAAAAGTAAATTTAGCTATCATTTTGCTCTGTCATGCTGAGCGTAGCCGAAGCATGACAAGAACAATAATCAGACTTTTGACACCACCTCTATTATTCTTATTTTAGATTTTCATTGGTTTGACACCATCGGTTGAGGAATAAAACTTTGTGTTTAGATATAAAAGATTACAAGTCAAATATTTCTCTATTTTCTTTTGTATCAGGATATATATGCCATGAACCAACCTTATTATCTATAATTTTTGCAACCCAGATGGCACAAATATTATTAAGTATCTCATCAGAACAAATCGAGTAGCCTTGCATAATCACGGTAGAACCTCTTGCTACAATATTTTCAAATATATTCCGGTATCCAGGATAAAAATTGAAAAACGGCTCCCATGCCTGAACTATATTGTTATCCTTTCCTTTAATTCGATTATTTGCAGTATCACAAAATACATGATCTTCTGTCATTAGATTTGCCAATCCTTTCAGATCGGCATTTGTAATGCATTCGTTGAATTGCAGAGCAATACTTTTTGGGGATATGGTTATCATTACGATTTTTTATTATTAGCTTCTTTCCTGAATCCCAATTGTTCAATAGGTAGGATAGAGGCAGTATTTCTTGGCAAAGAAAAGCCTTTTACGAGGATATTCCAAACGTATGGAAAAAAAAAAAGGAGTACCGCTGTACTCCAACCTTTGTTAACCTTAAATCTAATACTATGAAAAACACAGTGCAAAGATACGGACATTCTGCGTATTTCCAAATGATTAGGCCAATATAAGTTTTTTTATAACACTAATTAAAAGATAGGCGTTGTTTCTTTACTTTTTTTCAAGGTTTTATTCATTGATACGCTCTTTTATCTTTCCCCAGGCGTGTGTATCGAACAGGCAACTTTCGCGCATGGTGTGATACATTTCTTTGAAGCGGGACATGGGAATAGTGAAACTCAACAGATTGGCTTCAAAGTGGGGACGCACGGACGGATCGAAGAAGCCGAGGAAACAGCGCCTACCATCTTTTTGGTTTTCGAGAACAGTGAGGGTTACAACGGAACTGCAACCGGAACCGAAAGGAGCAGCTACGGTATCGAATGCATTCGTATCATAAAAAGCCCATGTGGTAAGTCCTGACAGGATATCAGGCGTAGCAAGGAACAGCAAACTCTCTACATGATCGAAAGAAGCAAGTTTATCTATCCGGGCAAAATGCAGATAGGCTTTTTCTGTACGTGGTACCTGGATTTGTTTTATGAAATCTGTTACCATTTCAGGAGTCTTTTTGTACTTCTCTTTCAGGGATACGAAGTTAGGTACGTGTATAGGCATTTCCGTGAAACCGGTGTAGAATTTTCCGCCGCCACATCCTATGACGTCGCTGTTCAGGCTGATGGTTTTACCTTCCCTTACCTGTTGCAGGCCCTTGAAGAAGCAACCGCCAATTTTTTCTGTTTCGCTTTCCTGTTTATCGGAGTACCAGAAGGCGATGGGAAGTTCGGCGCGTTCACCAAATGCTTCCCGATAATTAGTCATAAAAGTATGTATATCCATGATAACAGAGTTTTGGTTTGGAAGTAAAGATAACAATTGATTGCCAGATTATTGAGGATTTTACTTATTTTTGCATAGAAAACTATAATTCCATATTGATTATGAAAACACGCATTTCTTGTTTCTTCCTATTTGTTTTTTCTTTGTGCAGATAGTGAAAGGAGAAGATGATACTTTGTGGCAACTTCCGCTTCTGATATAAATATTCCGGAAAGTACGAACATAAAAAAAGGAGTACCGCTGTACTCCAACCTTTGTTAACCTTAAATCTAATACTATGAAAAACACAATGCAAAGATACGTACTTTCGGGATAACTGCAAATTATCCAAATAAAAAAGTATGTTCTATAACATTAATTAAAAATATAAACTTAATCTTATATCTTTGTTAACCTTTAGCCTCCTGATACATAAACCGTTTAATAGATTTTTTGGCTGTCTTTTCAAATTCCTCGAAGTGGATCTTTATCTTTGATATCTGGCAATAAGCCGGTAACTGCTGGTTGAGTTCGTTACGGTTAGCTTCCATCATACGCTCTACATCCGTTTGTTGCAGTCCATTGGCAAATGCATCGTCAAAGTCCGGATAAATCAGTGCTACCAATTTTTCTTTTTGCAACACAATGAGTGACTCGGAAACGTAAGGCATATTATTCAGTTTGCTTTCAATCTCTTCCGGGTAGATGTTTTGTCCGCTGGAAGTGAGCAACATATTCTTGCTGCGCCCGCGAACGGTTACATAACCTTCCGCATCCATTGTACCTAAATCGCCTGTATGCAGCCAGCCATTTACGTCAATGATTTGTGAAGTTGCTTCCAGGTTCTTATAATATCCCAGCATCAGGTTGGTACCCCGACAAATGATTTCTCCTGCTATCTTTTCCGGATCAGACGAATCTATCTTCACTTCCATGCGTGTGGCTGCTTTACCGCATGATGCCAACTTCATGGTTTCCCAGCGGCTGGAACAGATGATCGGGCCACATTCCGTCATACCGTAGGCGATGGTGTAGGGGAAGCTTATCTGTTTGAGGAAGTGTTCTACTTCTGCATTAAACGGGGCTCCACCGATGATAATTTCATCGAAGTTACCACCGAATATTTCCATTGCTTCTTTGCGGGCAAGAGCTCTGATCTTGTCATTGATGATAGGAACATGGAGTAGTAATTTACCAATTTTATTATCTACACGGGGCAGAATATTCTTCTTGATAATCTTTTCTACAATCAGAGGCACACATGAGATGACACGTGGCTTGATTTCAGCGAAAGACTGTGCGATAATTTTAGGAGTCGGCATGCGAGTGAGGAAGTAGATGTGTGCCCCGGCTGAAAAACCGTAAAGGAAATCGTAAGTCATTCCGAATACATGTCCCATAGGAAGCATGGAAACTATGTTATCGCCCGGTTTCACCGGAAGCATCTCATGGCAGTAATTCACGTTGGACCAAAGGCTGCGATAGGGGAGCATAACACCTTTGGAATATCCGGTAGTACCGGAAGTATAGTTAATGATGGCAAGTTCTTCCGGCTCATCCTTCCGGTAACAGATATGTTCGGGGCGGAAGTTTTTAGGATAGCGCTGTCCATATAGAGTATTGCGGTGCTCGAAAGCTTCCATCAATCGTTTGTCGCGACAGACTACAGGGGTGAATTCAGTCATCAGAATAACGCCCAGCAATTGCGGCATGGCGTCTTCATTCAGGTTTTCCCACACCTGGTCTCCCACAAAAAGCAGTCTGGCTTCTGAGTGATTGACGATATTATGTATATTATCCGCTTTAAATTCATGAAGGATAGGTACAATAACAGCTCCATAAGTGATGGATGCCAAGAAAGTAACTGCCCAGTGTGCACTGTTACGACCGCAGACGGCAATTTTATCACCCGGCTGGATACCGGCACTTTCCAGTACAATATGGAATTTTGCAATCTTGCGAGCCACGTCTTTATATTGGAGGGTAGCACCTTTATAGTCAGTCAAGGCGTTTAAGTTCCAGTTCCGAATGATGCTTTGTTCAATGTAATCAATGAAGTGTTGTTCCTGTTTTATCTGTTAAATTTGCACACTTTAGTTAAAACTGCGCAAATATAGAGCTAAATGTGATGGCGTGCAAGTTTATATATTTATTCTTTGGTGGGAGGCGAAAGAAAAAGAAAAAATAACCAATTGTACTTTCTTTTGCCTTGATGCAAAAGAAAGATACCAAAGAAAAAATCAAGGCTGCACTTCCGGGGCTACTCCGAAAGTATTTTCAGCTAAAGGGCAGGAACTCGCTTCGCTCAAACAGCCTGCCCTTCTTAACGCCGAAAATACTTTCTACGCTTAACGCCCCTACAGTGAGGCCGGGAGACCATTCGGCGTGAATGGGGAAATATTACGTGGTTTTGTATCACATAGGTGCTTCACAGTCTTGTGCGCGCAACGCTTTATTGCGCAGCCTTCGGGCATAGGCGTAGGTGCGTCAGGCGGAGATGTTGTCAGGCGCAGGTAAGAGGCGATCTGTCTGAGCGTAGCGAGTTTGAGCCCCGTCTGCGCATGGCAGTATTGGAGTAGCACCGTAGACGTAGCCCGTGCCCTTTCTTTTTGGTATCTTTTTCTTTCGGGCAAACGAAAGAAAAAGTACACACATATTAATCACTACTCTTCTTATCCGAAATCAGTAACAGCTTATCCCCCAAATGTAATTTCAGTGATCCGTTCGGTATCAGGAACTCCGTGCCTCGTTTCACAATCATTACGAGTGCTCCATTAGGCAGAGTGATATCCTTCAGGGTATCGCCTTCTTCCAGCATTTCCGTGGTAACGGTCATATCACTGAGATCGCTGTCTATTTCTTCGGGCAATTCCACTCCGAATTCATTACCGGTCTTCTCTAACGGAGTAGAAAGTTTCAGCATGCGGGCGGCCAAGGAAACGGTAGTACCTTGGATAACGAGAGAAACAATCGTGATAAAGAATACGATATTGAAGATTACATCGGCACCCGGTACTTGCGCTACTACCGGATAAGTGGCGAAGATGATGGGCACTGCTCCACGCAAACCTACCCAGGAAACAAAAAGTCGCGAACGGTTTGTGATCTTCTTGCCGAAAGGCAGCAAACAGAGGAAGACACTGAGTGGGCGACCGATAACAATCATAAATACACCGATAAGTGTTGCCACCAAAGCAATATCGAGTAATTCGTGAGGATTTACCAACAAACCGAGGCAAAGGAACATGATGATTTGGAACAGCCAGGTTAATCCATCCATGAAAGTATAAATCTCTTTGCGATGCATTATCTTGTTGTTACCTACCATAATACCGGCAATGTAAACGGCGAGGTAACCATTTCCTTTCAGAAGATCGGTAATGGCGAAAGTGAAAAATACAAATGCAAGTAGAAGAATGGGATAAAGAGCCTGATTATCAATATTAAGCTTATTCAGCATGAGGATGGCAAGTTTGCCGAGAAGGTATCCGGCAGCTGCACCTACTATGAATTGGATAACGAACGAACTGAAGATACCTCCAATACCCATTCCACCGGATTGTATGAACTGTATCAGCACGATGGTAAGCATGTAAGCCATCGGGTCATTACTACCACTTTCAAGCTCCAGCATGGGGCGAAGATTGTGTTTCAGATTCATTTTCTGCGAACGTAAGATGGCGAACACAGAAGCGGAATCGGTAGATGACATGGTGGAGGCAAGCAGTAGGGATGTAGTGATAGGAAGATAAATATTTGACCAACTCATGCCGGCAATCCACCAGATGAAAAATCCTGTAAAGATGGCAGTTAGCAGTACGCCGATTGTGGAGAGAACAATACCCGGAACAAGAATCGGTTTAATTTCGCTGAATTTAGTATCCATACCGCCGGAAAACAAAATAACGCTAAGAGCAACCATACCAATAAATTGTGCTTCTTTAGCGTTATGAAACTGTAGTCCGAAACCATCGCTACCGAAAATCATGCCGACGACAAGGAATAGTAACAGGGCAGGGACTCCGAATCGATAGCCGGTCTTGCCGACAATAATACTAATGAAAAGTAAGATAGAACCGATTAAAAGAATGTTTTCTGCTGTAAAAATCATAAATTAGGTATTATTTAAGTTGTTTATTCAAGGATTTAGTTATCGCAAAGCGAAGTTACACCTATTTTTAAACAATTGCAAGGGGTAAAATGTTCAGATTCGCTCCGAAAGGAAGAAAAAGAGTGATAAGCGGTAAGGTGATAGAGCGATAAAGTAGCTGCGCTATATATCACAGAGCGTTATCCTGCTATCACCCTACCACATTATCGCACTTTGTTCATATCTGATTCAATGATGAACATAATCCAAATCTTGATTCATATTATTAGTCTATTATTGAATTATTTTTCTCCTATTGGGAAAAAGTTTTTCTCCAGTAGGAGAAAAAATCATTAATACCACTTTGTTTTTTAAACGTTACCTAATTGAATTTTAGTACAAACGTGGTTTCCTTTCCGAGATGCAGGGAAAGGCTGCCACCTGACAGCCGCATAATTTGACGGGAAATGCTCAAACCGATGCCGCTGCCACCTTCTTTTGTGGTGAAGAAAGGAATAAAAATGTGTTCTGCTACTTCAGGAGGAATGGCAGGACCGTTATTGGATACTTCGATGAGTACGGCTTCATTTTCATTGCAATAAGCGTGTAGGGTGATGATGCCTTCCGGAATTCCTGCTGCGTCAATGGCCTGAATGGCATTTTTCAATACGTTGATAAGTACCTGCGAGATAAGGTTTTCATCTGCATAAAGAATAAGATCACCCGGAGTGATGTGGGAGTGGAAGGTGATATGTGAATCAGGATATTGATGCCGTGCCAGTTCCACCATACGATTGATAAAACCTTTGACGTAGAACAAGGAAGGTTCCGGTTTGGGGATACGGGTGAAACGGCGGTAATTTTCCACGAAAGAGAGGAGTCCTTTGCCCGTGGTGCTGATGGTGTGCAGGCCATTGCGGATTTCGTCAGTAGTTTCTTTGTCGGAAGAGATGGATTCACTTTTCGCTTTTAATTCTTCACTTCCCTGTATCAGTGTCAACAATGTGTCGCTCAATGAAGTGATGGGAGTCACAGAATTCATGATTTCATGTGTCAGTACACGGATCAAGCGTATCCAGGAGTCGATTTCCTTTTCATCCAGTTCGTTATTGATATCATTCAGGGCAAGGATGCGAAAATGCTCCTGACGGATGGTTATGTCGGAGACGCGGATGGAGAGATTGACCGTACCGCGTTCGTTGGACAGGCGGGTTTGCAACTTATCTCCGGGACGGCAATGGGCGAAAAGTCCCATAAGGTTTGTATCAATACGGCTAAGTTGGCTGACATGGGTGAAGACTTCCAGCCCTAACAGGCGGAGGGCTTCATTATTTTTCTGGTAAACAGCACCTGCATCGTTCAGTACCAAGATACCGGTATTGATGCAGTCGAGAATGAGTTCGTAATACTTTTCCTGTTGTGCAGTTTCGCTCTTTACATTATATAATATAGAAGCAACGCGGTTCAGGGCTTGGTTTACAATACGGTTGTCCGGAATGTCTTCGTGCTCGGAGAAATGGATGGATGCATCGTTGTTTTCAATGGCATCGAGCAGAAACAGCACCTTCTGTGTATGCCGACGATACAGCTTCCATTGCCAGCGCAGACTCGTCAACAACAGCAAGGAAGAGATGACGATCCATAGAAGGTCTTTATAAATAATGGATACCGTGACGGCTCCCGCCAGCAGGAGAGAGATGACAATGCGGAAAAGGTAGCGGTCGGTGATGTATCGGTAGTAATGTTTCATAATCCGAACTTTTTCATTTTATTATAGAGAGTCTGCCGGGTGATGCCGAGTTGTGCGGCAACAGCGGATAGATTGCCGTTACAGGTATCCAAAGCTTTCTGTATCATTTTCCGTTCCATTTCTTCAAGGGTGGCTGCTTCTGTACCGGCATCGCTTCCGGTGCGTGAGGTTTCGGGACGCTTAGGCAACTGGAACAGTTCCGCCGGCAGTTCGTTGCCATCGCAGATAATGACTGCTTTCTCTATGGCATGCTCCAGTTCGCGGATATTTCCGTACCAGGGGTGTGTTTTCAATTTGGTACAGGCAGCACCGGAAAGCCGTAATAATGCTTTATCATATTGCTTGCAGAAGCGTGTTATAAAGCGTTCGGCAAGAGGAAGAATGTCTTCCGGCCGTTCGCGCAAAGGAGGAATTTCAAGATGGATAGTATTGATGCGGTAAAGCAAGTCTTCACGGAATTCATTGCGTTGTACCATCTCGTTCAGATTGCGGTTGGTGGCACAAATCAAACGGATGTCAACAGCGATAGGCTGGTTGCTGCCTACACGGACAATACTGCGGCGTTGCAATACGGTCAGTAGTTTGGCTTGCAGGTGATAGGGTAAATTGCCGATTTCATCGAGAAACAGTGTGCTATGGTCTGCTGTTTCGAACTTACCGGGACGGTCAGCGTATGCATCTGTGAAAGAGCCTTTTGTATGCCCGAAAAGCTCACTTTCAAAGAGGCTTTCGGTGATGGCTCCCATATCTACGGCAACCATTTCCTTCGTACGGCGGGAAGAAAGTGCATGAATTTCACGTGCCAGCATCTCTTTTCCCGTACCGTTTTCTCCGGTGATAAGGATATTTGCATCGGTTGTGGCGACTTTCTCCACCAGCGAGCGCAATTGCTGCATGATGGGACTTTCTCCCCAATACATGGCAGGGGTTACAGGAGAGGCGATTTTTCCGTTATTTTTATTATGAATGGCTTGGGCTGCATTCAGTAAGGTTTCCACCAGCTTTTGATTATCCCATGGCTTGACAATAAAGTCTGTAGCTCCTTCTTTAATGCCACGCACGGCAAGATCAATATCTCCATAAGCAGTGAAAAGAACCACAGGCAAGGAGGGACGAAGGCGTTTGATCTCCTGTAACCAGAATAATCCTTCGTTTCCCGTATTGATACCTGAGGTAAAATTCATGTCAAGTAACACCACCGATGGATTTTCTTCACGTAACACAGAGGTTAGTGTGACAGGTGAAGGGAGCGTGATGATCTTTTCGAAATGGGGTTTCAACAGCAATTGCACTGCGGTGAGCACACCGCGGTTATCATCAACAATAAGGATATTTCCGGGCTTTTTCATACGAGAGTTTCTTTTGAGGGGTAAAGATAATGCAAATTGAAGGTATAACTTTCATGCTTGCATGAAAAAGTTATGCTGAGATGCAGCTTATCTTCTGTAAAGATAAGGAGGTTCGCGAAAAAAATGAAAGAGACTTGTCATATTTTCTACATACCGGCGTAATACGAATAGCTGACCTTTGCCTACAACATTCGCTGTTTCTTATATTCCCAATTTTGAAGAGGAACTGGTGAAGTTTGTCCACGCACGTAAATGCGATGGTATTATAAATTACTAAAAATTATAAATATAAAGATGAAGGTTCTTTTTATTGTTCAAGGAGAAGGCCGCGGTCATCTGACGCAGGCCATCACGCTGGAAGAAATTCTACGGCGCAACGGTCACGAGGTAGTAGAAGTACTGGTGGGGAAGAGTAACACCCGTCGCCTGCCGGGTTTCTTTAACCGTAATATACAGGCACCTGTGAAACGTTTTCTCAGTCCGAACTTTCTGCCTACGCTTGCCAATAAGCGGGTTAGTATGTCTCGCAGTATCGCATATAATCTGATGCAGGTTCCTGCTTATATGCGTAGCATCTGTTATATTCACCGGCGTATCCATGAAACTGATGCGGACCTCGTAATCAACTTTTATGAGTTACTGACGGGCTTGACTTATCTTTTTTTCCGCCCTTCTGTACCGCAGATCAGTGTCGGCCATCAATATCTTTTCCTGCATCATGACTTTGAGTTTCCCAAAAAGAATCCCGTGAGTCTGCTGATGCTCCGCTTTTTTACACGACTCACGTGTATCGGAGCCAAAAAGAAGCTGGCCCTTTCATTCCGTCCGATGGAGACGGATGAAAAAGCGCACATACGAGTGGTGCCACCTTTATTGCGGCGTGAAGTGCTTTGTTGCGAAACTGTTGCCGGAGAGTATGTACATGGCTATATGGTTAATGCCGGATTTGGAAAAAGTATCTCCCAATGGCATGAGCAGCACCCCGAAGTGCCTTTGCACTTCTTCTGGGACAAACCGGATGAACCGGAAGTATGCAGAATGGATGAAACATTGTCATTTCATCAGTTGGATGACGAAAAATTCCTAAGTTATATGTCAGGTTGCCGGGCGTATGCCACTACGGCAGGTTTTGAATCCGTTTGCGAGGCTATGTATCTGGGTAAGCCTTTGCTGATGGTACCGGCACACATTGAACAGGATTGTAACGCCTATGATGCGGCACGCGGCGGAGCAGGCATTATTTCCGATAATTTTGAGGTAGACCGTTTGTTGGAATTCGCCCGGAGTGAGTATCAACCTGAAGAGAATTTCCGCAGCTGGGTACGCAGTTGTGAGTGGCGGTTGCTGAACTGTATAGAAACGGTGGAAGGAACAGGCTTTATAAATGATTATAAATTGATATATGAATAAGAAAAGTGATATGAAAATAAAGAAGGGGAAAATTAACTTCTCTCTCTCTTTTCTTTTGCTGCCGCATGGGAAGCACTAGTCTTAGGTTCTTCCGTTTGCTCTTTGGTATTTTTTTCAGCTTCCTTTTGTTCCATTTCCCGTCTCAGTCTTTTCAACCTCCACTTATTCCAGAACATAAGCTCTTTCCATCGGTTGAAGTCCTTCTTGAAAATGATGCCAATGCCTTGCGTTGTCAGATTGGTTCTTGTATAATAGCGGTCATTCGTCTCATTGTACGCTTTCAGGCGGATATCTCCGCTACGGTTCACAAGCCATTCTGCTTCAAAGTCACCTACAAAATTCGTATTTGCCATCGGATTGTCGCGGTATCCGAAGTTACCGTTGATAAGCAGACGGTTGTTCAGTAATTGTCCCGATAGCATTCCTTCGAACTCCATATCCGTCCAGCCTTTTTCTCCGGTGCTGAGGTTGGTACCTATATTCCAGTTGTTACTATTAATAATGTTGGAAAGTGCATTGTTTAGTTGTCCTGAAAGGGTCGATGAAAGCACGGAAGTCATCATATTCGAATTTTGCGTGGCATCTACATTTTCGGGTGTATAGAATTTGCCGATACCTAACAGATAGAGGATCTGCATATTCATTTGTTCGTCCGTAGGGATATAGTTGCGGATAAGTGCTTGTACTTCATCTCGTTCATTAGGCACTTCCAGTCCCAACTTAATGTCAGGGGAAGTGAGGTGACCTGTCAGATTCATGGTACAGTTTACCCGGATATTCGTAGGGATTCCATAGCTACTTGCATTGGGTACCAGATCATTCAATGATGCGGAATTCACCATATAGTTTGCTTGGATATCCATGGTGGCATCCAACGGAGGACCGTTGAAACTGATAGTACTTCCGTCTTTTATTGTAAAATCCTTGCGTATCACTTCCTGCAAGCTGAATTTATAAACTCCCTGACTGATGCGGTAACTACCGAACATTTTTACATCATCGCCTTTGTTGTAAAACTCTGTGCGGATATTTCCGGACCCTCGTCCACTGATGTAGTCGCCTGCAATGGGATCCATAACAATCTTCATGGTTGCATTCGGGGTAGCTTCTACAAGCAGATTTAGGCGGATATCGGTATGACTTTCTTCTTCCTGTTGTATTTCTTGTTGTGCCAGCTCATAATCAGAGGTCAAATTGATGGAGTCCAGCACAGCACGACGAGGTGTTTTATCTACATACTTGATGAATTGGGTACTGGCAGCTGAAGATACATTATCCTTTATATAAACAAAATTAGTATTTCGGTCGGTAGTCATAGCTACATCTATATTTACGCCATCTCGCGCATTGCCGGCAATCAGAGCATTGCCTGTTCCATATACCGTACCATAGAAAGGCAAGTCAAGCGATTCTTTTGTATTCATCACCAGCATATTATTTACGTCAAACTGAAAACGATATTCCAGATTCTTGAAGTGCTCATAGTGCAGGTAACCGTTTGCGTGTCCCTGGTTGCCCTGAGGGTCGAAAATGCGGTTATTATGGAAAGTCAGCCCGTTCGGCTCTATGAGAATACTGTCTTTTATGAAGAAAGTGGTGTTCAATACGTCTACTTTCATGGAAGCATCGCCAAGTACGCGTCCTTCCATGGTAAGCCCTTTAAATTTACCATAGAAATGTACGTTGCCACTGGCTCGTCCGTTAAATTCCGGTGTAATACTACTCATGTAGTGTTCAATAAACTTGAGATTGGTGCTGTCCGCTTCAATCTGTAAGTCGAGTGCACTTGTGGGTTTTATGGGATAGATATATCCATATACATGACTTTTGGCTATGTCTTTCTCACGAATATGTGCATCGAGATAAATTCCTTTTACTTCGTGATGCCATTCTCCATGAATATTGGCATCGCCCAATAATCCGTCGTTCAACCCAAGACTTCGGATAAACAGGTCGGTATACATAACGGGAGTTTTTAATACTCCACTGGCATAGGCTGGACCGGTAGCTTCGCCTTTGAAGTTAACCCCAAGGTTGGCTATATCGAATACATATCCTATATTAATATCTTTCAAGTCCAGGCGTACCGTGTCATTGGGTTCTTCTGAAATGACCCCATTGATGCGCAAGTGTCGGTCTTTATGGCTGAAATAGAAATCATTAATATGTATTTTCCCGGAATCTATGACTACTTGTGAGGGGTGTATTTCCCATAGAGTATCATTCAGAATGATATCTGTCTTTTGTACATCTACGACCGTTTTCAAGGGCGAAACTGCCTTACGGGAACGCTTGTTATCTCGTTCTTCGGCTTGTGCACGGAGAAAATGTGCAGTAGCAGCCAGTTTGCCACTATAGGTGACGGAACTGCTGTTACCCCAGTTTAGGGAAGTCTGAATAAGGTCGTCTTTGGCCTGAGCTTCCAATGCAATGTTTATTGCACCTGTCGGCTTGCGGTTATTGAAGCGCAGTCGGGCATGAACTTTGTCACCCGGATTTTCGCATAATAGCATTCCGGATTCAATGAATTTATCTCCATAACGCAGACGTGGAAAATAGCCCTCTACCCGCAAGCGTTGCGCTTTGTCATTGAAATAACCTTTTAGAGTAGAGTGTGTATAGATTTTAATGGGAACATTGAATACGGTGGACAATAAATCCGTATTGAAGATGTTTACATCAAAATGGAAATTATTCTCGCTTTCTATGGGGTTCTTGTCCGGTAATATCAGAGCGGGAATGTATTTCCGCATGATATTCATTACACTGGCAGGCAGGGTACGATAAGAATAATCCCCCTCGATGCTTGCATTCAGGAAATTAGAGGTTACTGTCAGTTGCTTATGAGAACTATCCCTCTGGCTGGCAGCGATTTTCAGGTTATCCAGAAAATACTCCTTATCGGGTGCAGTGAATTGCAGACTGTCGATATTGATTTCTCCATTCATTTCATCAATAGATCCACCTGTGAAGTCGGCTGTTAATTGAACTGAAAGTTCTGTATCCTCATATTTGGGGGTTAGGTGGAGTTCGTGCGGACGCACATTGCGAATGCTGGCGTGAAAGTTGAAAGTCGGTATACGGCTGACGGTATTGATATTACCGTTCAGCAGAATAGAACCATTTTCGTCATCCAATGCTACTTTTCCATTGAAACCGCCTTGTTTGTATTCTCCGTCCAATGTGATATTCTCATAATTATAATCACTATAGTCGATGGAAGCAATCAATCCTTTCATCACAATGGAAGGGTATTGATTTTCATAGTGGCTGCCTTCAACGTCAAGATTGAAAGTTACTTTTCCCAGCTTTTCGTTATCCAGCATATTGCCCAATTCAAGTTCTTCTGTCTTTACGGCGCCCGAATATGCAAAATAACCTTTTTCTTTATCTGAACTTATTTTCAAGTCTGTCTTGATGGAGCCAATGTCTGTGTATATCAAACCATAAGTTACGATGTCCGTGAAATAGCCTGATACTTCTCCATGAAATGAAATGGTGCCCAAACGTTGTAATATAGGAGGAACACCCTCGTAATTCTTACTCAAGTTGCGTACAAAAAAAGCAACCCCTTCCGGATCGGCATATAAATTGGACAGGTTACCAAATACAAATGCATCCTGAGGGCGGGATAGATCCTGTAAAGATACATCTCCTCTCAAACGGAAATGCGGTCCCCCTATGACTGACAGATGGGGACAGTTCAGCTGGTTAATGGTACCGTTTGTTTCTACAGCTATTTGCAGCTTTTCTTTAAAAGGAGAAAATGCGGGAACAAATGCTGCCAAATCACGAAGTACGATATCTGAAGGCAGCATACGGAACGAGAAGTGCACGTCATTAGCAAAATTACCAAAAGCCCCCAGACTGTCATATTCCATACGTATGGTGTCCATGGCAAGTGAAGTATTGGGCAGGTCGATTGCAAAATTCTCGATATTCATCTTCTGATTATTTGCAACAACCTTTAAGCTCAGCCTCTTTAACTCAAATCCGGAATTTCCTTCTTCTATACTTAAACGTTTGATAGCAGCATTTATAGAATCATTTTGAAGTGCTTTTAAGGAGATATTGGCAATAATGTTACGTAGCTGTATGTGCTGTGCATTGAACTTTCCCGGTGTTTCTTCTGCCGACAGCACATTGTAGGACAGCTTGCCGCGCCGTATCAATAAAGAATTGATGCGGATATCCAGATTACTTTCTTTTTTGATGGTATCTTTAGAGGCAAATGCATCAAGTACGAACTGGAAATTGGGTATATCTTCCGGTGTTTTCTTTTCCAGATTGATGTTAAAACCAAATAACTGCACGTTACTGATGGAAACTTTTCCCTTGAATAGGGGCAATATATCGAATTTAGCTGAAAGACGGGATATTTTCAGCATTTCTTTATCGGACTGGTCATTCAATAATAAGTCATCAATTATGATGCGGTTTAGCAGTCCCATATTTATCCGCCCGATGGTCAATTGTGTACCCAGAACATTAGCCAATTCGTTTGCAACCAGCACAGATATTTGTCGCTGAACGTAAGGAATGTTCAACAACAATATAGTCCCGATATACAAACTAAGTATAATACCGAGCACCCAGCGAACTGTCTTTTTTAACTTTCTGATAGGCGGTTTGTTTGAATTAGCCAACAAAAATATGAAATAATACGTTATCAATCCTACTTTTATCATTACTTTTGCAGCGTTTAAACGTAAATAACGATATGAGTACAATAATTTTAGGAATAGAAAGCTCTTGCGACGACACCTCTGCTGCCGTCATCAAAGATGGATATCTGCTATCAAACGTCGTTTCCAGTCAGGCGGTGCATGAAGCCTATGGCGGTGTAGTTCCCGAATTAGCTTCACGTGCACATCAGCAAAACATAGTTCCGGTGGTGCATGAAGCATTGAAACGCGCCGGAGTGACTAAGGAAGAATTGAGTGCAGTGGCGTTCACCAGAGGACCGGGATTGATGGGTTCTTTGTTGGTAGGTGTGTCATTTGCCAAAGGTTTTGCTCGTTCTTTAGGTATTCCTATGATTGATGTTAATCATTTGACAGGTCATGTGTTAGCTCATTTTATTAAAGCAGAAGGTGAAGAGAATGCTCAGCCTGAATTTCCTTTCCTTTGCCTGCTTGTATCGGGAGGAAATTCGCAAATTATCCTGGTAAAGGCATACAATGATATGGAGATTTTAGGGCAGACGATTGATGATGCTGCTGGAGAAGCCATCGACAAGTGTTCGAAGATAATGGGATTGGGGTATCCCGGTGGTCCGATTATTGATAAGTTGGCCCGTCAGGGAAATCCGAAGGCATTTACTTTTAGCAAACCTCATATCCCTGGATTAGATTATAGTTTCAGCGGTTTGAAAACCTCATTCCTGTATTCTTTGCGTGACTGGATAAAGGAAGACCCCGATTTCATCGAACATCATAAGGTCGATTTGGCAGCTTCGCTTGAAGCTACCGTAGTGGATATCCTGATGGATAAGCTCCGTAAGGCTGCTAAAGAACATAAGATAAAGCAAGTAGCCGTGGCTGGTGGTGTTTCTGCTAATAATGGCTTGCGCAATGCCTTTCGTGAACATGCTGAAAAGTATGGGTGGAATATATTTATTCCCAAATTCAGCTATACGACGGATAATGCCGCTATGATTGCGATTACAGGTTATTTCAAATATCAGGATAAAGATTTCTGTTCGATAGATGCACCGGCTTACTCACGTGTAACGTTGCAATAAAAGGAGTTTTAGAGCACTTTTCGGCCTGCACCGTACCTGGTCCGTGTCTGGTCCATACCAACTCCATACCAAGTCCAAGTGTATAGATACGGAGCAAACACGGAGTTGATACGGATTTGGTGATATGGAGAGGAAAAATAGAACAAAATACAGAAATAATATATATATAAGGTATATGAAGCTGGAAGAAAAGATTGGGGAGTTATTAAAATCGAAGAATTTGTCCCTTTCCACCGCAGAAAGTTGTACAGGAGGCAGTATTGCAGCTTTGGTGACTTCAGTTCCAGGGAGCTCGGAATACTTTAACGGAGGGATTGTGGCATATTCTAATGAGGTAAAGATGTCTCTGCTCCATGTCTCTGCTGAAACTTTGGAGAAATATGGAGCTGTCAGTCGGGAGACTGTTATCGAGATGGTAAAAGGTGCGATGAAAGCGTTGAAAACAGATTGCGCTGTCGCTACATCAGGAATTGCAGGCCCCGGAGGGGGAACTGCGGAAAAGCCTGTCGGAACGGTATGGATTGCTGCTGCCTATAAAAATGAAATTGTAACATTCAGACAAGAGGGAGATGATGGAAGGGGTGGAAATGTACAAAAAGCCATTCGAAATGCTCTAATGATGCTCTGTGAGTGCTTAAAATGAAGAAAAAATGCTATCAGACAATGAATTATTTTATGAAAAACTTGTTTGGTATCGATAAAAGTACTTACTTTGCGCTCTGTTTGAAATAAGTATAGATAAAAACTATAAAAATAAGATAGAAATGTCGAAGATTTGTCAAATTACCGGAAAGAAAGCCATGATTGGCAACAATGTTTCACACTCAAAGAGAAGAACTAAGAGAACCTTTGATTTGAACTTGTTTAACAAGAAGTTCTACTATGTAGAGCAAGATTGCTGGATCAGCCTTAGCATTTGTGCTAACGGTCTGCGTATTATTAATAAGAAAGGACTGGACGCTGCTTTGAACGACGCAGTAGCAAAAGGTTATTGTGATTGGAAAAGCATTAAAGTAATTGGCTAAAAAGTAGAGGAGAATACTGATTATGGCAAAGAAAGCAAAAGGTAACAGAGTACAGGTGATTCTGGAATGCACAGAACACAAAGATAGCGGTATGCCGGGAACTTCTCGTTATATCACTACTAAGAACAGAAAGAATACAACTGAAAGATTGGAATTGAAGAAGTATAATCCGATCCTGAAGAGAGTAACAGTACATAAAGAAATTAAATAATAAGTATAACCCATGGCAAAGAAAACTGTAGCAAGTTTGCACGAAGGTTCTAAAGAAGGTCGTGCTTATACAAAGGTTATCAAGATGGTTAAGTCTCCGAAGACTGGTGCTTACATCTTTGATGAACAAATGGTATTGAACGAAAAAGTACAAGACTTTTTCAAGAAATAAGATAGTCCGTCGAAAGACGTTTGATTATAAAGTCCTCTTATCGTATTCCGGTAAGGGGATTTTTTTTGTACTTTATCCCCGTACTTTCATTACTTTGTTATATCTTTGTAGCATAATGTATTGTACAAAAAAATAGGATATGGGATTTTTTAGTTTTTTCTCAAAGGAAAAGAAGGAAACTTTGGATAAAGGATTATCTAAGACGAAAGAAAGTGTATTCGGAAAGATTGCCCGTGCTGTGGCAGGAAAGTCGAAAGTAGATGATGAAGTGCTTGATAATCTGGAAGAAGTGCTGATTACTTCGGATGTGGGGGTAGAGACGACGTTAAATATAATTCAACGTATAGAAAAGCGTGCCGCATCTGAAAAATATATGAATGCGCAGGAGTTGAATACTATCTTGCGCGATGAAATCGCTGCTTTGTTAACGGAAAATAATTCGGACGATGTAGATGATTTTGAAGCACCGATTGCGAAGAAACCTTACGTAATTATGGTAGTAGGGGTGAATGGCGTTGGCAAAACAACTACTATTGGTAAGTTAGCTTACCAATTCAAGAAAGCAGGTAAAAGCGTTTATTTGGGAGCGGCGGATACTTTCCGTGCAGCAGCTGTGGAACAGTTGGATATCTGGGGTGGACGTGTAGGAGTACCTGTCATAAAACAAAAGATGGGAGCTGATCCGGCTTCCGTGGCCTACGATACATTAAGCTCTGCTGTTGCTAATAATGCTGATGTGGTAATTATTGATACTGCCGGCCGCCTTCACAATAAGGTTGGCTTGATGAATGAGTTGACTAAGATTAAAAATGTAATGAAGAAAGTAGTTCCTGATGCTCCCAATGAAGTACTATTGGTGCTGGATGGTTCTACTGGGCAGAATGCATTTGAGCAGGCTAAGCAATTTACGTTAGCTACGGAAGTAACTGCAATGGCTATCACTAAGTTGGATGGTACGGCGAAAGGCGGAGTTGTTATCGGCATTTCTGATCAGTTTAAGATACCTGTTAAGTATATTGGCTTGGGTGAAGGTATGGAAGATCTACAGGTGTTCCGTAAGAAAGAATTTGTTGACTCGTTGTTTGGGGAGAATGCATGAAACGGAAAACAATTGATATTATAACTTTAGGGTGCTCTAAGAATTTAGTGGATTCGGAGCATTTGATGCGCCAGCTGGAAGAAGCCGGATATCACGTGACTCATGATACGGAAAAGCCTAAAGGAGAGATTGCCGTTATCAATACTTGTGGTTTTATCGGTGATGCTAAAGAAGAGTCCATTAACATGATTTTGGAATTTGCACAGGCAAAAGAAGAAGGAAATCTGGAAAAGTTATATGTAATGGGTTGTCTTTCTGAACGCTATCTGAAAGAATTGGCGATTGAAATTCCGCAGGTGGATAAGTTTTATGGTAAATTTAACTGGGCGGAGTTATTGCAGGATCTGGGTAAAGCTTATCACAAAGAACTTCATATAGAGCGTACTCTCACTACTCCTAAGCACTATGCATACCTGAAAATATCGGAGGGATGCGACCGGAAGTGTTCGTATTGTGCTATTCCGATTATTACAGGACGGCATGTATCGCGACCGGTGGAGGAAATTTTGGATGAAGTCCGTTACCTGGTGAATAAGGGAGTAAAAGAGTTTCAGATAATTGCTCAGGAGTTGACTTACTATGGTGTGGATCTGTATAAGAAGCAAATGCTTCCTGAACTTATAGAACGTATATCTGAAATTCCCGGGGTAGAATGGATTCGTTTACATTATGCTTATCCCGCACATTTTCCTACAGATTTGTTTCGGGTGATGCGTGAGCGTTCTAATGTGTGTAAGTATATGGATATAGCTCTTCAGCATATTAGCAATCCGATGTTGGAAAAAATGCGTCGTCATGTAACTCAGGAAGAAACTTATCAACTGATAGAACAATTCCGCAAAGAAGTGCCTGGTATCCATTTGCGTACGACTTTAATGGTAGGGCATCCCGGAGAAACAGAGGCGGATTTTGAAGAGTTGAAAGAGTTTGTTCGTAAGGTGCGTTTCGATAGAATGGGGGCTTTTGCATATTCGGAAGAAGAAGGTACTTACGCGGCTGCGCATTATGCGGATGAAATACCTCAGGAAGTAAAGCAGGCGCGTTTGGATGAGTTGATGTTCATTCAACAAGGTATTTCTGCCGAATTGAGCGCTGCAAAAGTGGGGCAATCCATGAAAGTTATCATTGATCGTCTGGAAGGGGATTATTATATCGGTCGTACTGAATTTGACTCTCCTGAAGTGGATCCGGAAGTATTGATAGAGTGTGGTGAACAAACATTGCTTATTGGTAACTTTTACCAGGTAGAGATAATAAGTTCCGATGATTTCGACCTTTTTGGACAGGTTATTTAAATAATTTTCCCGAAGAATTTGTGTATATGCGGAAGTTTTGCTAATATAGCACCGAACTTTATAAAAATAGCTGGATTTTGAATAATAAAGAATTTACTTCAGAACTGTCACGAAGATTGGGATATACCATAAAGGATACATCCGAACTTATTGCATCTTTACTGTCGGATATGACACAACAGCTGCAAGAAGGGAATATTGTTTCCGTACAAAGTTTCGGTACTTTTGAGGTAAAGAAGAAAGCGGAGCGTATTACCATCAATCCAACGACAAAGTTGCGTATGTTGGTTCCACCTAAGTTGGTGCTGACCTATAGACCCAGTACGACTCTGAAAGATAAGTTTAAATAATGTCGTCTTCTACTCAAGTAACCCTTCATAAATATGAATGAAAAGCTGAACATACAGAATTTAATAGAAATGCTTGCCGAAAAGCATGGCATGGATAAAACGGATGCTGAGAGCTTCGTAAAAGAATTTTTTCAGTTGATTGAAGAATCATTGGAGAGCGATAAGTATGTGAAGATTAAAGGCTTGGGTACATTTAAGCTGATTGACGTGGATAGTCGTGAAAGCGTAAATATAAACACGGGTGAACGTTTTGAAATACAAGGACATACAAAGGTTTCATTTACTCCGGAGCCAACTTTAAAAGATTTGATAAACAAACCTTTTTCGCATTTTGAAACTGTGGTATTGAATGATGAAACAGTGTTAGAAGATACACCGGTGGAGGATAATTCTGAGGAAGAGGAAAAAGATGAAAATTTTGTAGAGCCTGAAAGTTCTACAGTTGTTGTAGAATCACAGGTTGTTGTTCAGGAGACGGCTAAAGGAAATATAGAAGAGTCGATAGAAGAGGCTGTTGAGATTACAGAGGAATCCATAGAAAGTATAGAGGAAGTGGCTGAAGTAATTGAAGAGAAAACTGAAATTGCTGAAGAAAAATTGATGGAGACGGCTGAAGAAGAAGTGATTCAGACTGTTGAGGAAACCGTAGAGGATATAAAAGAAGAACCAGTTTCGGAAGAAACGCCTTCTGTTTATCAGGCTGAATCGGCTCTTCCGTCCGAGGAAGAAGATTTAGTGCCTACTTATGAGGTTCCTGAGCCTCCATCACCTCCTGTGAATAAAGCAGGCAGTTCCACCATGAAGTTTTTTATCGGAATTGTAGTGCTTGTAGTATTATTGTGTGTAGGTGCTGTTACTTTTATGTATTATCCGGATTTACTGGATAGGATGTCTACGCCATCAACAGAGAAAGTTGCTGATGAAAAGGTGGAGAAGCCGGCCGTTCCGGTCGCTCTGACGGATAGTATTGTTCGAAAAGATACCACAACTGTGGTTGCGAAGAAAGATACTGTGGCAGAAGTTGTTACTCCTAAAGTTGTTGAAGAGCCGAAACCGGTTGCAAAACAGGGGACTCCTGCTACTGCTCCTAAAAAAGAGACAAAGAAAGCTGCTGCAACTCCTTTTGAGCCAGACTCTGTAAATTATAAGATTGTAGGAACGAAAGCTACTCATACTATCCAGGAAGGAGAAACTCTGACAAAGGTTGCACTTCGCTTTTACGGGACTAAGGCCCTGTGGCCCTATATTGTGAAGTATAATTCGGGTGTTATAAAGAATCCCGATCATGTGCCGTATGGTACTGTAATCAAGATACCGGAGCTTGAAAAGAAATAAAAGAAAATATTGCACCCCTGCAAGTTGATAATACTTCACTTGCAGGGGTGATTTGCTATTTATTCCTGTCTGCGAATTTGAAATTCTTTTCAGAAACTATTGTTAACTACTAAACTCTATGAAAGTAGTTTAATCTAATTGTTTTTTAATAAAAATTAGTTGGTATGGTTAATTTATTCCTGTACTTTTGGGAGCGAAAAAAATAATTACCAGTAGCATACTGGAGAAATCAATGGAATTTAAACAATAAAAATAATAGTATTTATGGCTGAAACAATTGATATCCGCGAACTGAACGAGCGGATTGAAAGACAAAGTTCTTTTGTTACCAACCTTACTGCTGGTATGGACCAGATCATCGTAGGACAAAAACATCTGGTAGAGTCATTGTTAATCGGTTTGCTGTCTGATGGACACGTATTATTAGAAGGTGTGCCCGGTTTGGCAAAGACATTGGCGATTAAGACGCTTGCCTCATTGATCGATGCACAATACAGTCGTGTACAGTTTACTCCCGATTTGCTGCCTGCTGACGTTATCGGTACAATGGTTTACAGTCAGAAAGACGAAACGTTCCAAGTAAAGAAAGGACCTGTTTTTGCCAACTTCGTTTTGGCAGATGAAATTAACCGTGCTCCGGCTAAGGTACAGAGTGCTTTGCTGGAAGCGATGCAGGAACGTCAGGTAACTATTGGTACGGAAACATTCCCGTTGCCCGAACCTTTCCTTGTACTTGCTACACAGAATCCTATTGAGCAGGAAGGTACTTATCCGCTGCCTGAAGCACAGGTGGACCGTTTCATGCTGAAAGTGGTTATCGACTATCCGAAGATAGAAGAAGAAAAAATGATTATCCGCCAGAATATCAATGGCGATAAATTCAATGTGAAGCCTATTCTGAAAGCTCAGGAGATTATTGAAGCACGTAAAGTTGTTCGTCAGGTATATCTGGATGAGAAGATTGAACGCTACATTGTTGATATTGTATTTGCTACCCGTTATCCGGAGAAATATGATCTGAAGGAACTGAAAGATATGATTGGTTTCGGTGGTTCTCCCCGTGCCTCTATCAATCTGGCATTAGCTGCCCGTACTTATGCTTTCATCAAACGTCGTGGTTATGTGATTCCTGAAGATGTTCGTGCCGTGGCTCATGACGTATTGCGTCATCGTATCGGATTGACTTATGAAGCAGAGGCCAGCAACCTGACTTCTGACGAGATCATCAGCAAAATACTGAATAAGGTTGAAGTACCTTAATTAAGTAAGCATTTTTAAAAAGGTCTTCCGAGACCTGTTAATAAATGGTGTGAACGTTTTTAAAGAATCTTGCCAACGTTTTTAAAGAACGTTGCCGGTATTTATTAACGGAATTATTTAACGATATAGATGGAAACAAGTGAACTGTTAAAAAAAGTCCGTCAGATTGAAATCAAGACGCGCGGATTATCCAACAATATCTTTGCTGGCCAGTATCATTCGGCCTTCAAGGGTAGGGGTATGGCATTTTCCGAGGTACGCGAATATCAGTTTGGCGATGACATACGCGACATTGACTGGAACGTGACCGCTCGCTTCAATAAGCCTTACGTGAAGGTGTTCGAAGAAGAGCGCGAGCTGACCGTTATGTTGCTGGTGGATGTTTCCGGTAGTTTGGAATTCGGTACGGTGAAGCAGATGAAAAAGGATATGGTGACGGAAATAGCTGCAACGTTGGCTTTTTCGGCTATACAAAACAACGATAAAATCGGGGTTATCTTTTTCTCTGACCGGATAGAGAAATTCATTCCGCCTAAGAAAGGGCGTAAGCATATCTTATATATTATTCGCGAACTGATTGACTTTAAAGCGGAGAGTCGAAGGACTGATATCCGGCTCGGACTGGAATATCTGACAAACGTGATGAAGCGTCGTTGTACAGCCTTCCTGTTATCCGATTTCATCGATCAGGGGAACTTTAAGAATGCAATGACTATCGCCAACCGGAAACATGATATGGTGGCTATCCAGGTGTATGACCGCAGGGTAGAGGAACTGCCGGCTATCGGTTTGATGAAAATAAAGGATGCTGAGACCGGACATGAGCAGTGGATTGATACTTCGTCGCGTGCTGTTCGTCGTGCTCATCACGACTGGTGGGTGAATAAACAGGTGGAACTGAACGAAACATTCACTAAAAGTAATGTCGATAATGTGTCGGTACGCACCGATCAGGACTATGTCAAAGCATTGATGAATTTGTTTGCGAAACGAAATTAATCGGAAAAATGAAAAGATATCTATTTCTGATAACCCTATTGGGGATGTTGACTGGCAAGGCAGTGGCTCAGTCGGTAACAGTAGATGCTACCATTGATTCTCTGCAAATTTATATCGGTGACCAGGCGAAGATTAAACTTCAGGTAGCCTTGGATGCCGATAAACGGGCTATTTTCCCTGTTTATACGGATACACTGGTAAGTGGTGTGGAGATTATAGATGTTGCAAAGCCGGATACGCAGTATATAAATGATGATAAACGAATGCTGATTACGCAGGAGTATACTGTTACATCATTCGACTCGGCATTGTATTATCTGCCACCGATGGAAGTATTGGTGGATAATAAGGCATATCGTTCGAAGGCATTGGCACTGAAGGTATATTCGATGAATGTGCCATTGGATCCAGAGAATCCGGAACAGTTTTTTGGTCCGAAGACAGTAATGCAACCTCCTTTTGTGTGGGAAGATTGGTATGGGATTATCACCTGTGGCATATTGCTTATTCCGATTGCATTATTACTTATCTATCTGATCATGCGTATCTGTGACAATAAACCTATCATCCGTAAGGTAAAGGTTGAACCGAAGTTACCTCCGCATCAGATGGCGATGAAAGAAATAGAGCGTATCAAAGGGGAAAAAGTATGGCAAAAGGGACAGCCGAAGGAGTATTACACGGAATTGACAGATATTTTGCGTATGTATATTAAAGAGCGTTTTGGTTTCAATGCTTTGGAAATGACCTCTTCGGAGATTATAGAAAAGCTGCTTGAAATGCAAGATAAAGAAGCTATTGCAGATTTACGTTCTCTTTTTGAGACTGCCGATTTGGTGAAGTTCGCTAAACATAATCCGTTGATGAACGAAAATGATGCGAATCTGATCAATGCCATTGAATTTATCAATGAAACCAAGGAGAAAGAAGTGGAGAATGCAAAACCGCAACCCACTGAAATTACCATCATTGAGAAACGTTCATTGCGTACTAAAATATTGCTGGGCATAGGCATCGTAGTATTGTCGGTTGCCTTGATTGGTTCGTTCGTTTATATTGGAATGCAGTTATACAATTATTTTGCGTAGTAGTAGAATTTAAGGGTAACTCCAATCTTAAATAGTAAATTGTTAAATAGTAAATACAATGGTTTTTGCCAATATTGAATATTTGTTTTTGCTGCTGTTGCTTATACCTTATATAGTATGGTATATCATGAGGCGGAGGAATAATGAAGCTACACTTCAGATTTCGGATGCTCGTGTATATGCTCATACGCCGAAGAGTTATAAGAACTATTTGTTGCATGTGCCTTTTATGTTACGGATTATTGCTTTGGCATTGATTATCGTAGTGTTGGCGCGTCCTCAAACTACTAATAGCTGGCAAAACAGTGAAATTGAAGGTATAGATATTATGATGGCCATCGACGTATCTACCAGTATGCTGGCAGAGGATTTGAAACCGAATCGTCTGGAAGCTGCTAAAGATGTGGCTGCGGAGTTTATTAATGGTCGGCCCAATGATAATATCGGTATAACTTTATTTGCCGGTGAAAGTTTTACGCAATGTCCGTTGACGGTGGATCATGCAGTGCTTCTGAATCTGTTTCAAGGCATTAAGTGTGGTATTATTGAAGATGGAACAGCAGTCGGTATGGGTATTGCTAATGCCGTTACCCGCTTGAAAGACAGTAAAGCGAAGTCTAAAGTAATCATTCTGTTGACGGATGGTACAAATAATAAAGGAGATATATCTCCGCTGACTGCGGCAGAAATAGCTAAGAGTTTTGGTATTCGTGTTTATACTATTGGTGTAGGTACGAACGGAATGGCTCCGTATCCTTATCCGGTGGGTAACACTGTGCAGTATGTCAATATGCCGGTGGAGATTGATGAAAAGACACTGACGCAGATTGCGGCTACCACAGAAGGTAATTATTTCCGTGCCACCAGTAATTCTAAGCTGAAAGAGGTATATGAGGAGATTGATAAGTTGGAGAAAACCAAGTTGAATGTGAAGGAATACAGCAAGCGCCAGGAAGAATACCGTTGGTTTGCTTTGGCGGCATTCTTGTGCGTGTTACTTGAAGTATTGCTTCGTAATTCTATCTTGAAGAAGATACCTTAAAACAATGCATTAATTGTAAATTACTAAATTGTACATAGAAAGATGTTTCGATTTGAAGAACCTACATATTTATACCTGTTGCTCCTGTTGCCTTTCTTGGCGGCTTTCTACCTGTACTCCAATTATCGGAGACGGAAAGCGATCCGCAAGTTTGGCGACCCGGTGCTAATGGCACAGTTGATGCCGGATGTATCTAAATATCGTCCGGATGTGAAGTTTTGGCTGGTGTTTGCTGCAATCGGACTGTTTGCTGTATTGCTGGCACGTCCGCAGTTTGGCTCTAAGTTGGAGACTGTGAAGCGTCAGGGAGTAGAGGTAATGATTGCGTTGGATATTTCTAACTCTATGTTGGCACAAGATGTACAACCCAGTCGTCTGGAGAAGGCCAAGAGACTGGTAGCACAATTGGTTGACAAGATGGAGAATGATAAGGTAGGTATGATTGTGTTTGCCGGTGATGCCTTTACACAGTTGCCTATTACAAGCGATTATATTTCTGCCAAGATGTTTTTGGAATCTATTAATCCGTCGTTGATATCCAAGCAGGGTACGGCTATCGGTGCAGCTATTAATCTGGCTACCCGCAGTTTTACACCCCAGGAAGGAGTAGGGCGTGCCGTCATCGTTATTACTGACGGTGAAAACCATGAAGGCGGAGCTGTGGAAGCTGCCAAGGCTGCTGCAGAAAAAGGTATTCAAGTCAGTGTTCTGGGTGTGGGTATGCCTGATGGTGCACCTATCCCCGTAGAAGGAACCAATGACTTCCGCCGTGACCGTGATGGAAACGTGGTTGTAACCCGCTTGAATGAGCAGATGTGTCAGGAAATAGCTCAGGCAGGAGATGGGATTTATGTGCGTGTAGACAACTCAAATGCTGCACAAAAGGTGATTGCTCAGGAGATTAATAAAATGGCGAAAGCGGATGTAGAAACACAGGTTTATACAGAGTTCAACGAACAATTCCAGGCTGTTGCATGGATTATATTGTTACTGTTGTTGGCTGAAATGCTGATTTTGGAACGTAAAAACCCGTTATTCCGTAATATCCATCTGTTTAAAAAGGAAGAAAGGTATGATGATGAGAAATAGAACTATCGGAATTATCTTGCTGCTACTGACGGCTATTTCAGTTTCTGCACAGAAAGCGGAACGCGACTATATTCGTAAGGGAAACCGTGCTTATAAAGATAGTACGTATGTAAATGCTGAAGTGAATTATCGGAAGGCTATTGATGTGAATCCGAAGTCGGCGATATCCATGTATAATCTGGGTAATACGCTTATGCAACAGAATAAGTTGCAGGAGGCTATGGAGCAGTTTGTTGCTGCCACTAAAATGGAGAAAGATAAGGGTAATCTTGCTCAAATCTATCATAATATGGGAGTAATATTCCACTCCGGTAAGGATTATGCCAAAGCTGTGGAAGCATACAAAGAGTCACTACGTAATAATCCGAAAGATAACGAGACGCGTTATAACTTGGCTTTGGCTCAGAAAATGTTGAAAGATCAGGAACAGAATCAGCAGAATCAAGACCAAAACCAAGATCAGAATCAGGACAAAAAGGAGCAGGAAAAAGAACAAGATAAAGACAAACAAGACCAAAATCAACAAGATCAGCAGAACCAGGATCAACAGCAGCAACCTCCTCAGCCACAAGAAAATCAGATGTCAAAGGAAAATGCTGAACAGCTTTTGAAGTCGGTGATGCAGGATGAGAAAGATGTACAGGATAAGGTGAAGAAACAGCAAGTTATCCAGGGTGGTCGTTTGGAAAAGGATTGGTAAATAATAAAAAATACGATAATATATGAGAAAATTAATTTTCTTATGGATAGCACTGGTAGTAGTCAGTCTGCAAGCTTTGGCTAATGACAAGGTGTCATTTACCGCATCAGCTCCTGATGCGGTAGCGGTGGGTGACCAGTTCAGACTGGCATATACAGTGACTACACAGAAGGTGAGAGATTTCCGTGCTCCCTCTATTAAGGGATTTGACGTACTGATGGGACCCAGTCGCTCTCAGCAAAGTAGTATGCAAATAGTTAATGGGGTATCGACCTCAACCAGCAGTATTACTTTCACTTATATACTGATGGCTACTGCTGAAGGTAGTTTCACAATTCCAGGAGCTACAATTACAGCAGATGGTAATCAGATGGTTTCTAATTCTGTGCAAATCAAGGTTCTGCCAGCAGATCAGGTCGGAGCAGCTTCTTCAGGCGGAGGTAATAGTAGCCAGCAGGGCAATACCAGCCGTGCTTCTTCAGGAACTTCTGTTTCCAATCAGGACCTCTTTATTTTGCCTACTATTAGTAAGACCAATGTGTATGAACAAGAAGCATTTTTGCTGACTTATAAAATTTACACTCTGGTTGACCTTCGCGGTTTTGACAATGTAAAACTTCCTGATTTTAAGGGATTTCATTCACAAGAAGTAGAACTTCCGGGTGATAGAAAATGGAGCTTGGAACATTATAAAGGGCGGAATTATCAAACTACCGTTTATCGGCAATTTGTGCTGTTTCCGCAGCAGTCTGGTAATTTGACTATTGATCCGGCACGTTTTGATGCTTCTATTGCTAAAGCTACTCAAGTATCTGATCCATTTGAAGCTTTCTTTAATGGTGGCAGTAACTACATTGAAGTCAAAAAGACATTGATGACACCGAAACTAACTGTAGATGTAAAACCCTTACCAGGCGATAAACCTGCTGATTTTTCCGGTGGAGTGGGAGAGTTTAGCATTTCTTCTTCCATTAATAGTACTAATGTAAAGACAAACGATGCTGTAACTATTAAACTTGTCATTTCCGGTACAGGCAATTTGAAGTTAATAGGTGATCCTGAGGTGAAATTCCCGGATGACTTCGAGGTATATGACCCTAAAGTTGATAATAAATTCAGGCTGACAAGTGCAGGGCTTTCGGGTAGTAAGGTTATTGAATATCTGGCTATTCCACGCAATGCCGGAACATTTAAAATACCAGCGGTGAAATTCAGCTATTTTGATATCAAATCCCGTACTTATAAGATATTGACTACCGAAGAGTATGAATTGCATGTAGAGAAAGGTGAAGGAAATGCAGCGCAAACTATTGCTAACTTTACGAATAAAGAGGATTTGAAAGTCTTGAATGAGGATATTCGCTTCATCAAGCAAAATGATGTGACGCTTTCTCAAAAGGGAGACTTTTTCTTTGACTCTATGTTATATTGGTTGCTCTATTTAGTACCTGGCGTTGCGTTTATCATTTTCTTTATCATTTACCGTAAGCAGATAGCTGCTAATGCTAATGTTGCGAAAATGCGTACGAAAAAGGCAAATAAGGTTGCTGTTAAACGTATGAAGTTAGCTGGTAAATTGTTGGCTGAGAATAAAAAAGATGTTTTCTATGACGAAGTCTTGAAGGCTCTTTGGGGATATATAAGCGATAAATTGAATATTCCGGTTTCTCGACTTTCAAAAGATAATATTGAAGAGAAACTTCGTAAATATGGAGTGGAGGATGCTTTGATTAAAGAATTCTTGGCTGCATTGAATGATTGTGAGTTTGCCCGTTTTGCTCCTGGTGATGATAATCAGGCTATGGATAAAGTCTATTCGGCTTCATTAGCAGTAATAAGTAAAATGGAGAATTCGATTAAACATTAATTAGGAGGTTATATGATGAAAAAAATACTGTTTTTTACTTTTGTTGGTCTGTTAATGGCATTGACCTCTTCTGGACAGACTGCATCGGATACATTACAACAAGCGAATGATTCGGTAACAATAGGTTCACACACTGAATTTTCAGCTGCTGCGCAAGAGAATAGTGTGACAAAAGCAGAAGGAGATAGCGCATATGTGAAGAATGATTATGCCTCTGCTATTCAGATATATGAAGCTCTGCTGAAAGAAGGAGAAGCGGCCGAGGTATACTATAACTTAGGAAATAGCTACTATAAGACTGGTGATATAGCAAAAGCCATTTTAAATTATGAGCGTGCACTTTTAATACAGCCAGGCAATGCTGATATTCGGGCTAATTTAGAGATTGCTCGTGCAAAAACGATTGATAAAGTGATCCCTGTACCCGAGGTTTTCTTTGTATCTTGGACGAAATCATTGATTAATTGTTTGAGTGTGGATGCTTGGGCAAAGGTAGGCGTCGTTTGTTTCTTTTTGTTGCTTGTATCTCTTTATTTCTTCTTCTTTTCCAAGCAAATTGTGTGGAAGAAAATCGGATTTATTGCAGGGATAGTATTTCTGGTGTTAGTTTTATTAGCGAATGTCTTTGCTTTTCAACAAAAAAATGAGCTATTGAATCGTAACAATGCTATCGTACTAACTCCAAGTGTAACAGTACGTAGTACTCCGAGTGAAAGTGGCACCAGTTTGTTCATATTGCATGAGGGACGGAAGGTTGAAATTAAAGATAACTCCATGCGTGAATGGAAAGAAATCCGCTTAGAGGATGGTAAAGTAGGATGGGTACCTGCGTCATCTGTTGAAGTTATCTGATAGATATAATTCTTTCATAATAAGATAGTTAATAATAGAAAGAAGCCTGTTGAAAGGGAAAATACAAATCTCCTTTTGACAGGCTTCTTTATTTTTGTAAAAAAGACACCGAAATAGTTTGTTTTATCTTTTTTTTTCCTTAAGTTTATAGCGTGATAAGTGAAACTCACAGAGTTATTAACCATTAAATTTATAAATATGAGAACAATAACATTTAATGAACTTCGCAGAATTAAAGATTCATTACCTACTGGTAGTATGCATAGAATAGCCGATGAGCTCGGATTGAACGTCGATACAGTTAGAAATTTTTTTGGCGGTCACAATTTTAAGGAGGGTAAGAGTGTTGGGATACATTTAGAGCCTGGTCCGGATGGTGGTTTGGTTATGTTGGATGATACTACCGTCCTTGATAGAGCTCTAAAAATTCTAGATGAGATGAATGCCAGTGCTGAGCCTGTTCGAGCTTAAGAAAAGAAAGTTATAAATGAATCCCAATTGATAGACAAACAATTGGGATTTCTTATTTGTTTATAAAGTAAAAACAGTTGATTATGGAAGACAAGTTAGTAACCTTAGCTATTCTGACTTATGCAAAAGCTCAGATATTGAAGAATGTGCTTGAAAATGAAGGTATTGAAACCTATATTCATAATGTAAATCAAATACAACCTGTAGTGTCTTCAGGTGTGCGCTTACGTATAAAAGAAAGCGATCTACCGCGTGCATTGAAGATAACTGAGAGCTCTGCTTGGCTTTCTGAAGAGGTAGTGGGAGGGAAGTCACCCAAAGTAGAAAAGGAGAGTAATAAGGTCTTAATTCCTGTAGACTTTTCTAATTATTCAATGAAGGCATGTGAGTTTGGTTTTAATTTCGCTCAGAATATGGGAGCAGAAGTTGTGTTGCTTCATGTTTATTTTACACCAATCTATACCACGTCATTACCTTATGGAGACGTTTTTAATTATCAGCTAACAGACGATGAAAATGTAAAAAACATATTACAAAAAGTTCATGCAGACTTAAATACTTTATCTGACAAGGTAAAAGCAAAAGTAACTTCAGGAGAGTTTCCGAATGTAAAATATAATTGTGTGTTGCGTGAAGGTATTCCAGAAGAGGAAATTCTTCGTTATTCGAAGGAATATCGGCCACGTATTGTTATTATGGGGACTCGTGGTAAAAATCAGAAAGATATAGATTTAATTGGTAGTGTAACTGCTGAGGTCATTGAGCGAAGCCGTGTACCAGTTTTAGCCATTCCCGAGAATACTCCATTTAAACAGTTGGCAGAAGCTAAACGTATTGCATTTATCACCAATTTTGATCAACGGGATTTAATTGCATTCGATTCTTTGATTGCTGCTTTAAAGCCATTTCATTTCTCTGTATCTTTGATTCATCTGTCAGATGTTAAGGACACTTGGAATGAAATTAAATTAGGTGGTATTAAGGAATATTTTCAAAAACAGTATCCGGACCTGGAAATTCATTATGATGTTGTGATGAATGATGATTTCTTGAACAGCTTAGATAATTACATAAAAACTAATCATATTGATATAATTACGTTGACTACTTATAAACGCAATATATTCTCTCGCTTATTTAATCCAGGTATTGCTCGGAAGATGATTTTTCATTCCGATACACCGCTGTTAGTTATTTATGGACTAAATAGCGCGAGCATTTCAAATTAATAATCAGTATTATGGCATTATTTTATAGGGGAAATCCCTAAAAAATAATAGGGATTTCCCTACCGCTGTAGTAAATCCCTATTATGAAAGTGAATATTGTAATTATATTTACATTAATATTGTTATTATGACATTGTTGCGCCGCCTATTGCACCCGCGATTGCAGACAGTATATTAATTGCTATCTGTATTACTCTTTTCCAAAATGCAGATTTAGCCATTATGTAAACTGAATGTATACGCCATCTTTAAGTTTAATGCACGATGCGTTTTCCGCATCCCCCAGCGGGTCACCATCGACTGTGAATGAAATTGAATTGTCAGTTACTTCCAATCCTTTAGTAGATACGCCTGTAGCTACAGACCCGTCTGCTTTTTGGAAAGCGATTGCAACAACATCTGAACCGATTCCTGTTCCTGTGATCTTCCATTTTGTTTCCGCAAGCTCAGCGACTGTTATAGCTCTACCGCCTGCTGTTTCAGCCATTATTGCGGGAATGTTTTTTCCTTCTGAGGTTACTTTTAGATCAGAAACAGGAGCTACAGGATTATCGGATGATTTCCATTCACCTGTTAAGTATTTGCTTTCGTAGCCAGTTCTTTTTACGCGATAAATAGAATCTGGATGTGCTGTGGCATAAGTGGTAATTGCGGTATTGATTGCTGAGATCGTTGCAGATTCCGCGGTTGGAATTAATCCAGCTATGGCAGTTTCCAAGCCTGTTTTGTTTAATTTGTAAAAGTAATTTCCTTGACTGCCAAACTTACTTTTATCGAACGACACGTTGATATCTGCGCGGTGTGCACCGATAAACATGGAGATAAGTTTGAAGCGTGCTTCAAATTCTGTCATACCGTCGCCTCTTGTTATAGGGCGAGGACTTACTTTTTCTGATACGATGGTTCTACCTCGGACGGTGCGGAATGTTAAGTTCCCGGCTGATTTTCGTCCTTTTCCTATAGCCAAACTTCTGATTATTGCCATATATAGATGGTTCTTCGGGGAAAGCAGTATATTTCTGTGTCCGAAGTACGGCAAAGGTGCAAATTATAACGGTGCCGACCAAATGCCATCCATGTGCTTACAGTGTAGGAAGATGGTGACAATATGATATTATTATTGTATGTTTCGTTTCTTTTTGTAAACTATGGATTGAGTAGTAGGTTTGGTATTATTAACTTGTTTAACTTTTATTGCATACTTAAGTAGCGGCGTGGCGTAGCCGCCGCGTAGAAATTTGCCGGGGAAAAGCCGTAGTTCGGGAGAATGAGGCAGCGGAAGCACACACAGGATGTAAGCCGCGCAGCGGCTACAAGTGCTGTCCTCGGAAACGCGACCCTTGGCGGGGGAGCGTAGCGGGGGGAACCCCCTAAGAAATATTAGTATGTTGGGACGTCTGCTGCCCCTGCTACGCGAGGGCGGGAACCCCACAAGGCAGCGCGGGAGGGCAGCGGCTTGAGGGGTAGGGGTCCCCGCAAGAGAGAGCTGCCCGGTTACGGACTATCCTTTTCCCGCGCGGGGGCTTGCAGGACGGGGGTGCTTGAAGGCACCCCCAGGACTGCAAGCCGTGAAACTTCCAAAGTAAACGGATGTTCCAACTGATTTACCTTAATAGGGGGACGCGCTTGCGCGGGGGGCTTTGCCCCCTAAATGAAAGATCAAAGCTGCCACTCGTGCCGAATGGATGGGGGCACCGACGCGGGGGAAGGCTGCAAGACCCCCCCGCAGGAGGTGCGCCCAAATTGTATGCACAAGGCAGATCAGATCAGATTGAAGTAGTGCAATATGGCGTATAAGATCATGCTGAGTATGGCTACTACAATCTTATCCGAAGTTGCGGAGATCAGCTTTTTTAGGTAGTTCGCGTGATAGTCGCCATCTTTATAATAATGGTAATGTTTCTTATGATTTCTTCTGATTTTCATGTCTGCAAAGTTAATACATTCTGGGTTCTGATGTTCTGAAAATGGCTAATAAATAGGACGGAGGGTAGAATAGAAGCAAAATAGGGGTGGTACTACCTTACCACCCCCAGAGCTATGCAGTTGGATGTGTTAGCGGGTTGGAGGTAGGCGGCTGAATATATCAGTTTCATCTGGCAACTGGATACAGACGTAACGCCATATTCGCCAAGCCCGCAGGATGTACGGTGGATGTAGGTAAAAGGAATAGAACGTGTCTCCCAAGATGGTTTCTCGGCTTGTATGGTAGGGTATTCTGGCGACTGACAGATGCTTCTTGTATAGCATCATGCGGTGTGGTGATTCGGTTATTATTGTTTTCATGGTGATGTGGTTATTGATTAATAATCCTCGCTTCGCTGCGGGGTGATACGGTGAGAAAACATTGCGTGGTTGCACGTCAACGCAGCATTTTTAATAAGTTTTCCTGTTGAATTCCGTCAAAACGTTTACAGTATTCTTTTATATTGACAAAACACCACGGTATAAGCGATTGCAGCGATTCTTCAAAGTGAATGTAGCGTGACATGTATGTCATTCGTTTAAATATACGTCTAAAGTTGGCATCATGCAGCCATATCTCAGCTATTACTGGCGGAGACATACCAGCAACCATGTTATTAATATCTACCGCTTGAATAACGATATAGTTTCGATATTCATAATAATCAACAAATGGTGCATACGGATTGTTCTCTTCACGATTCTTACAATCTGATCTGTATTTATATTTCATGATGTTGTTTTTTTTTAATAAAAGAAATGTTCGTTATCACGACGGAAAAACCGATAGCCCAAGTATAGAGCTATCAGTATAAGTACTATCTCAATCATGGCTGTTCGCTTTTTTACGTCTCAATTCTTCGAATACATGAATCTGAGCGAGAGTTAATCTTAATAGATAATCTGAGTCAACGATTGATTCTGTATACTTTCTCATAATGTTCACAGAATCGCACAGATGACCTAACAGAGCGTCCAAGTCTTCAACGCTCATAGCGGCAATTAGAAGTTTGTCTGAATCTTTCATAATTTTCCTTTTTTTAACGATTAATAATAAATTTATTTTACAGGAAGCGTACACTGCGCAGCCCCCCAATTTTTTTTCTTTTCTTTTTCTGAACATTCCTTTGAGATAAGACGGATACCGGGAAAGGAATTTTTAAGGAATACTCTTTTTATTGATACCATAGAGCCGATTTATCGGCGGTAAAAAGATAAGATATAATAAATCAATAAAAAGGAAGATTCCTTAAAAATAGTGCAACGATCCTTTTCCGGTATCTGGCTTATCTCTTTCTTTGTGCAGAAAAAGGGAAGAAAAAAAATTGTGTCCAATATACCAGAGTATTATTGTTATCTGTATAATCGCTCCGCGCTTCGCTTGGGGTGATACGGTGATAAAACATTGCGTAGTTGCACGTTAGACCTGTGCGATTACCATATAAAGTCTGGCGGTGTGAGGTCGGGCACTTCTTTGTATATTTCTTTTATTTCGTCAAAAGTAATGGGTGGATATTCAAAGAATAGATCGTATAGATGATCGGGGGATATGCTGCGGCGTGCTTGTGCAGCCGTTTCAAGCGCACCGAAATACACCAAGTCTTCGTGATTGATGAAGCGTTGTCCGTAGAGGTTGTTTAGGTATTGTGTATATCGCTGGGCATGGAGTGTTTGTGTTTTTTTTCCTTGGAGTTCTTGTAGAAATTCCATAGCTGAAAGTAGTCCAAGCCTGCGTGGTTCGGATAGGTCGGTATATTCACGGGAAAGTTTCTGGAGTTTATTGTAGCATATTTTTTCCATTCGCCCCGTATCTGCGGCGGACGAACAATAGTAGGGCTTTGAGGTTATCAGGGGGGCAGATTCAAACAGTTGTAGCTTTTTGTAATTGCGGGTTTGTTTTTGACCTGTATTTATGCGGAAATCGAATACTTTGGCGGCATAGATGTAAAATAATTTGCTTATTTGCGGTGCGTGTTCAAGATAGAGAGGTGAGAGTCGGAAAAGCTCACCCGTAGACATGTTCAGTACGTCCGTACCTTCACACTTGATGGAGATTTCGAAACGCCATACGCTTTTTTTTACATATTCTGAAAGTCCGTCATTTTCCGTTTTACGTTTTTTTTCTTTGGGTGTCAAGCGGTTAAATTTATCTGTGTCTATTTCGTATTCGATTCCGTTTTCTTGCCACATCTTACGTATCCATGGCTTATCCTTTACCTCGATTAGTTCTTGTGTCTTATCGTACAGGTATGCACCGATTTTTGCAGATGGGGAACCCCAACGTATGGAGTTGAGAGAGGCTATAGAACTGTTTGACCGGGTGCCGTGCAGGGTGAAACGTGAACTACCATTCCGGATAATGTGACCGGGTTGTAGTGGTTCATTGGCGATAAATTGGCGGATGAAACGACCGGGGTCGCGACCATCATGTAGGTAATTGCAGTCATAGCAGAGGTCAAGACGGGTAATTCCTTTGTATTGCATAGATAGTGATTCTTGTATGGCGTATAGGATATTGATATATTGACCGCAGTATAGTATTCTATTAGACAGTTTTACGCACGTGGCGCGAGGATGAATGACGGATGTTCGCGGGGTTTGCTGAATAGTGGCGGCTGGATGATTTTTGTAATATACGGTAAATACATCTTTAAATTGTGACGTTTCGTGATTTTCTTTCTTAACAGAGAAATTATAACCACGTGAAGAATAACAACCTTCGATTATCGGTGCGGCATGGCAGAACGTTTGCAGCCAATCTACTGAGATACAATACTTTTCCATAATATTCACTTTTTTTGATAATGAAAAAGGCAGACCGAAATCTGCCTTATGCAACACGCATAGTTTACCGCTTTACCGTTCACCAACAACACCACTCGTTTAGCTATCTCTCGGCGGCGTTGCAAATATAGCAAGGAGAATTGAGATATAATCAGTATTATGTTTAATATATAATACTAATATTCATTGGACCAGATTATTATACTTCCCTATTATAAAAATTTAGTATTTAGTAAGAAGCTCCTAAAAAATAAAAAGCCTAATCAACGATGTTGATTAGGCTTTTTATTAAAAACTATTGATGTGTTTATTGAACCATTTTTTCGATTTCTTCGAATTCAGGTCCCATATCCAAATTGTAGTATACCCGGTATAAACCATTCAACCATAAATCTTTTTGGTCAGGCTTCAATGCTCTTGCTTTTTCATAGCAAGGTTTTGCTTTTTCATAGAAAGCTTTCAAAGTTGCCTGATCTTCTTTATACTTAGGATCATTTACATCTGCTGTTGCTTTCTCTGAGAAGTCTTGTGCTTGCAGACAGTAGATTAAACCTAAATTAGAAAATGCTTCTGCGTAGTTAGGATCTATTTCTGTTGTCTTAGTATAATACTTGATAGCATTATTAAGTGCATCTGCAGCTTCTTGCTCTTTCTTTTCATTTTTCAAGTTAGTGTACATATTGTGATAAAGATATCCTTTTACATACAGATAGAATGTATTATTAGGATCTTTAGCCAACATATCATCAGCAAACTGCATAGCTTCATCGTATTTATTATTATTGCTATAATAATCAATCAAATGACCGAAGAAGAATGAATGTTGAGGGTATTTCTGCAAACCTTCTTTTAAAGAAGCAACCCACTTAATAGTATCACCTTGTGCTTTTAAAGCTGTAGAGATGAATTCCATTGCATACTGACCTACTTCCTTATCATTCTGTGCATAAGGAGCATATTTCAGAACGCTAGGGTAATCTTCCATCTTAGCCGCTGCCAAACTTGCATAATATGCAATCTGTGGTAAAATAGTATCTGTTTGCAGGAAATTTTCCTTTTCAAACATAGGATTCTGAGCTATTTCAATGTAAGTTCCAAAGAAATCTAATGCTTCTTTGTTCTTCTCCAAATTATAGTATTGAATACCTCCATTGATCAAGTTAGGACGCTCTGCTATAATTGCAGCAGCGTTAGCCTTTCTGTACTTGTTCTTAATCTTTCCCTTTTCATTTGGAACTTGTGCCAGTTCATCACATTTGAGGTAGTACTTACACATGTTTAATGCACTGTTGTATACCTTAAGAGTATCATAAGGTTTTCTCAAAAATGCGTCTTTCATTTCCTCCTCATTAATCCTTTTTTGAATAAAACCGGCTACATCCCAAGTGTCGGCATTATCCTTTGTTTCAGGATTAGTCAAGGCTTGATTGATGAGCTGTTCGGCCTTATTAAAGTTCGGCTTTACTTCATTCGCAATGCTTTTAGCTTCTTTCACAGTCTTTTCTTGAGCGAAAGTGAAGCCTGCAGCGAGCAATAAAATCACTGAAAATAATACTCTTTTCATGATAGTTGTAAAATTAAAATTAATATTATGTCTATTCTTCATCTTTATTATTGACTTCATTATCAGAGTTATAGTCTTTCTCCTCTCCTTCTACTTCATTTATAGTAGGCGGAATTGGAGAATTTTCATCATCAACAGGAATTTCATCTTCCATACTTTCTGATGTAACCTTACATACTGAACCGATCTCATCGTTTCTCTTTTCAAGATTGATCAGACGAACACCTTGGGTAGCACGACCCATAATACGGACATCAGCAACTTTCAGACGAATGGTGATACCAGATTTATTGATAATCATCAAGTCATTATCATCTGTTACAGACTTAATTGTTACCAATTTACCTGTTTTATCGGTGATATTCATCGTCTTAACACCCTTACCGCCACGATTAGTCTTACGGTAGTCTTCGATATCAGAACGTTTGCCATAGCCTTGTTCAGAAACTACCATAATGGTTTCTGCTTCAGGATCTTTGATGCAAATCATTCCAACGACTTCATCTTGCCCGTCTTCGTCAAGCGTCATACCACGCACACCGGTTGCAGTACGTCCCATAACGCGTACAGCACTTTCGTGGAAGCGAATAGCACGTCCATTACGATTGGCAATGATAATTTCGTTGTCACCGTTAGTCATACGTACTTCGATAACGCGGTCGTCCTCACGGATAGTAATAGCGTTTACACCATTCTGGCGAGGGCGGGAATACTGTTCAAGTAATGTTTTCTTAATAACACCATTCTTGGTACAGAATAAGACATAATGACTGTTGATGAAGTCTGTGTCAGAAAGGTTCTTCACACGCAGATATGCATTTACAGCATCGTCTGAATCAATATTCAGCAAGTTTTGGATGGCACGTCCCTTGGAATTCTTGGTACCTTCGGGGATTTCATATACTTTGAGCCAATAGCACTTACCCTTTTGAGTAAAGAACATCATGGTATTGTGCATGGTTGCCGGATATATGTGTTCAATGAAGTCTGCATCGCGGGTATCTGTACCCTTAGAGCCTACTCCACCACGGTTTTGAGCACGGAACTCACTCAACGGAGTACGTTTAATATAGCCCATATGAGAAATGGTGATAATCATTTCGTCATCTGCATAGAAATCTTCCGGATTGAATTCTTCGGATGAATAAACAATCTCAGAACGACGTTCATCTCCGTATTTTGCTTTTACTTCAATTAATTCATCAGTAATAACTTTGCGGCAAAGTTCGTCATTTGAAAGAATTTCTTCGTAATAAGCTATCAGTTTCATTACTTCTTCATATTCAGCGTGGAGCTGATCTTGCATCAGTCCGGTTAATTGACGCAAACGCATTTCTACGATAGCACGAGACTGAATTTCAGTTAATTGGAAGCGTTCCATCAAGCCAGCAATGGCATCATTAGGTGTCTTTGCAGCACGGATGATGCGGATTACTTCATCGATATTATCTGATGCTATGATTAAGCCTTCCAATATATGAGCACGTTCTTTAGCCTTGCGCAAGTCATATTGAGTACGACGGATAACTACCTCATGGCGATGTTCTACGAAGTACTTAATCATGTCTTTCAGATTCAGCAAACGAGGACGCCCGTGTACCAATGCTACGTTGTTCACACTAAAAGAAGTCTGTAATAACGTCATCTTATAGAGCTTATTCAAGACTACGCTGGCGTTGGCATCACGTTTGATATCAATCACGATACGCATACCTTCACGGTCAGACTCATCATTGGCATTGGAAATACCTTCTATTTTCTTATCATTGGCTAAATCAGCGATATTCTTGATCAGTTCCGCCTTATTGACACCATACGGGATTTCCGTGATAACAATTTTGTCATGTGTAGAACTGGTTTCAATTTCTGCTCTTGCACGCATGATAACGCGACCGCGGCCTGTAAGATATGCCTCGCGTACGCCACTCATACCATATATATATCCTCCTGTTGGAAAATCGGGAGCTTTCACATAGTTCATCAACTCCTCTATCTCGATATCGTTGTTCTCGATGTATGCGATGCAAGCATCAATAACCTCTGAAAGGTTGTGTGTCGGCATATTGGTTGCCATACCTACAGCAATACCAGATGCACCGTTTACCAAAAGGTTTGGAATACGGGTAGGCATAACGGTAGGCTCCTGCAAAGAATCGTCAAAGTTGTTCTGCATATCAACGGTTTCTTTGTCAAGGTCTTGCATCATATCTTCACCAATCTTGCGCAAGCGACACTCGGTGTAACGCATAGCTGCTGCGCTATCGCCGTCTACCGAACCATAGTTACCCTGGCCATCTACCACCATGTAACGCATTGCCCAAGGCTGTGCCATACGAACTAATGCACCGTAAACGGAAGAGTCACCATGCGGGTGATACTTACCCAATACTTCACCTACAACTCTGGCTGATTTTTTATAAGGTTTATCAGACGTATTTCCCAGTCCCATCATTCCGAAGAGAATTCTACGGTGGACAGGCTTAAAACCATCTCTAACATCCGGAAGGGCACGCGAAACGATGACCGACATGGAGTAGTCAATGTACGATGACTTCATTTCCTCCTCGATGTTAATCTTTATAATTCTGTCTTGTTCAAGCATTTAAAAAGATTATTAATTATACATACTTTGGTTCATGAAAAACCACGCTAAAGTACTGCTTTTTTACGATATACAAAAGTTTTCGCCCATAAACTTTATTTCAGAACCATTCTCTCACCTACTTTGTTCTTATAATATATAAATAAGGTATTAATAAGGAGCTTTTTCACAAGAATGAAAGCATTTTAGTATGATACTGATGAACGGATATAAACTGTGGCACGGGTTTTGTATATAAATAATAAATAAAACGATAGAATACGTACTGGAAATTATAAATGCGTATCTTTGTATTAAGTAACACCTTAGAATAAGGAAGGAGAATATTAAGTATGAATAATCAGTTTTCACAAAGAGTTTCTGACATTATCACTTACAGCAAGGAAGAAGCTAACCGGCTGAAGAATAGATATATCGGTCCGGAGCATCTTCTACTCGGCATGTTGCGAGACGGCGGAGGGAAAGCTATAGAAATATTGCAGAAACTGGATATAGACCTAAACAGAGTTAAGAAACGTCTGGAAGGTTTTTTAAAAGAGATTGAAGATGATAACTTGTTGCCCGATGCAGACATTCCATTGTCTCCTATGGCAGCTAAGATATTGAAAATGTGTATACTCGAGGCTCGTCTGCTGAAGAGTGCCACTGCTGATACTGAACATGTATTGCTGGCTATCTTGAAAGACGGTAATAATTTGGCCGCTACGGTATTGGAAGAAAATAATATAGATTATAAGTCAGTGTTCGAACAGCTTTCTATGAAAGCCAGCCCTAACGCAGGTATGGGATTTACGGAAGATGATGACGAGGAAGAAGATGAAATGAACATGTCTTCACGTTCTTCTCAAAGTGGTAGTTCACAGTCTTCTACGCAAACAGCGTCTAAGAAACCATCCAATGATACTCCGGTATTGGATAACTTTGGTATGGATATGACCCGGGCTGCGGAAGAAGGTAGACTGGATCCTGTGGTAGGTCGTGAACGTGAAATCGAGCGGTTGGCTCAGATATTGAGCCGTCGTAAGAAGAATAATCCGGTATTGATAGGCGAACCTGGTGTAGGTAAATCAGCTATTGTAGAGGGATTAGCATTACGTATTGTTCAGAAGAAAGTATCCCGTATTCTGTTTGATAAACGTGTGGTAATGCTTGATATGGCTTCTGTAGTAGCCGGAACTAAGTATCGCGGCCAGTTTGAGGAACGTATTCGTTCTATCATTAATGAGTTACAGAAGAATCCGAACGTTATTCTGTTTATTGACGAGATTCACACGATTGTGGGTGCCGGAGCAGCTGCCGGTTCTATGGATGCTGCCAATATGCTGAAACCTGCATTGGCACGTGGTGAAATACAATGTATAGGTGCTACTACCCTTGATGAGTACCGGAAGAATATAGAAAAGGACGGTGCTTTGGAACGCCGTTTTCAGAAAGTGATTGTTGAACCGACTACTGCCGAGGAAACGCTCCAGATATTGAAGAATATCAAAGAGAAGTACGAAGACCATCATAATGTGACTTATACGGATGAAGCGCTGGAAGCATGTGTCAAGTTGACAGACCGCTACATTACTGATCGCAATTTCCCGGATAAGGCTATTGATGCTTTGGACGAAGCCGGTTCGCGCGTCCATCTGACAAACATTACTGTTCCGAAAGAGATTGAAGAACAGGAGAAGCTGATCGAAGAAGCCCGCCAACAAAAGGCGGATGCAGTGAAATCGCAGAATTTCGAACTTGCTGCCAGCTTCCGTGATCATGAGAAAGAGTTTTCTGCTCGTTTGGAAGAGATGAAGGCTGAATGGGAAGCTCGCTTAAAAGATGATCGCCAGATAGTTGGTGAAGAGGAAATTGCGAATGTGGTTTCTATGATGTCCGGTGTGCCTGTACAGCGTATGGCGCAGGCTGAAGGTATCAAGTTGGCGGGTATGAAAGAAGAGCTGCAAGCTAAAGTTATAGCTCAGGATCCGGCTATTGAAAAGGTGACGAAAGCTATTCTGCGTAGTCGTGTAGGATTGAAAGATCCTAACCGTCCTATCGGAACATTCTTGTTCCTGGGGCCTACGGGTGTAGGTAAAACTCACTTGGCGAAACAGTTGGCGAAATATATGTTTGGCTCTGCCGATGCGCTGATACGTGTGGATATGAGTGAATATATGGAGAAGTTTACCGTTTCTCGTCTTGTTGGTGCACCTCCGGGATACGTAGGATACGAAGAAGGCGGACAGTTGACAGAGAAAGTGCGTCGTAAACCTTACTCTATCGTATTGTTGGACGAGATTGAGAAAGCCCATCCGGATGTATTCAACATCTTGTTACAACTGATGGATGAAGGTCGTCTGACTGACAGTTATGGCAGAACTGTAGACTTTAAGAATACAGTGGTTATCATGACTTCCAACATCGGTACACGTCAATTGAAAGACTTCGGTCGTGGTGTAGGTTTTGCCGCTCAGAATCGTACGGATGATAAAGAATATTCACGCGGCGTGATACAAAAGGCTTTGAATAAGTCGTTTGCCCCTGAGTTTCTGAACCGTGTCGACGAGATTATTACTTTCGACCAGCTTTCGCTGGATGCTATCGAAAAGATTATCGATATCGAGTTGAAAGGCTTGTATGAGCGCGTGGAATCTCTTGGATATAAGCTTGTTATTGATGCTAAAGCCAAGACGTTCATGGCATCTAAAGGATATGATGTGCAGTTTGGTGCCCGCCCGTTGAAGCGTGCCATCCAGACTTATCTAGAAGATGGACTTTCGGAATTGATTATTTCTTCCGAATTGCAGACGGGTGATACGATTTCTGTCTCTTTGAACGAAGATAAAGGAGAACTGGACATCAAGAAAGCCTGAAAATGAAGTCTTCTTAGAAGATGATAAACAGTCAAAATGTCAGTCCTTATGGGCTGGCATTTTTTTTGCATTACACTTGCCAAACGATTAAATATATAAACTTAAAAATATAAATCATAAGTAGTATGCAAAAAGGAAATATTGGGGTAACTACCGAAAACATTTTCCCCGTTATCAAAAAGTTCTTGTACAGCGATCATGAAATTTTTCTCCGCGAGTTAGTTTCTAATGCCGTAGATGCTACGCAGAAGTTGAAAACCTTAGCCTCTATTGGCGAGTTTAAAGGTGAAGTTGGCGATTTGACCGTACATGTGTCTTTAGGAAAAGATACAATTACTGTTTCAGACCGTGGTATTGGTTTGACTGCCGAAGAAATCGACAAATATATCAACCAAATTGCTTTTTCAGGTGCCAACGATTTCCTGGAGAAGTATAAGAATGATGCTAATGCAATTATCGGTCACTTCGGTTTAGGCTTTTATTCAGCTTTCATGGTGGCTAAGAAAGTGGAAATTATCACGAAATCTCATAAAGAAGGTGCTCAAGCAGTGAAATGGAGTTGCGATGGCAGTCCGGAGTTCACCATTGAGAACATTGATAAAGCTGACCGTGGTACAGATATAGTACTTTACATTGACGATGAAAGTAAAGAATTCCTGGAAGAGGCCCGCATTTCTTCTCTGTTGAAGAAATATTGTAGTTTCCTTCCCATACCTATTGCTTTTGGCAAAAAGAAAGACTGGAAAGATGGAAAACAGGTTGAAACAGACGAAGATAACATCATCAATGACAGCAATCCGTTGTGGACATTGAAACCCAGCGAACTGAAGGATGAAGATTATAAGAAGTTCTATCGTGACCTGTATCCGATGTCTGATGAACCTCTGTTCTGGATACATCTGAATGTAGATTATCCGTTCCATCTGACAGGTATCCTCTACTTCCCGAAAGTAAAGAGTAATATCGAATTGAATAAGAATAAGATACAACTTTATAGTAACCAGGTATACGTTACGGATTCAGTAGAAGGTATCGTACCTGACTTCCTGACACTGTTGCATGGTGTGCTCGATTCTCCGGATATTCCGTTGAATGTATCCCGTTCTTATTTACAGAGCGACTCTAACGTGAAGAAGATTTCGACATATATCACAAAGAAAGTATCTGATCGTTTGCAATCTATCTTCAAAAATGATCGCAAACAGTTCGAGGAAAAGTGGAATGACCTGAAGATTTTCATCAATTACGGGATGCTTACTCAGGAAGACTTCTATGACAGAGCAAAAGATTTTGCCCTTTTCACCGATACGGATGGTAGATGCTATACATTTGAAGAGTATCAGAAGCTAATCAAAGATAATCAGACTGATAAAGATGGCAATTTGATCTATTTGTATGCTAATCATAAAGATGAGCAATTCAGCTATATCGAGGCTGCTAAGAACAAGGGATATAATGTATTGCTGATGGATGGCCAACTGGATATTGCTGTAGTAAGCATGTTGGAGCAAAAGTTTGAGAAATCTCGCTTTACCCGTGTAGATAGTGATGTTATCGATAATCTGATTATCAAAGAAGATAAGAAAGGTGAAACTCTGGAAACAGGCAAACAAGAAGCTCTTTCTGCTGTGTTCAAGAGCCAGTTGCCTAAGCTGGAAAAGGTTGAGTTTAATATCACTGCGCAGGCTTTGGGTGAAAACTCTTCTCCTGTGATGATTACCCAAAGCGAATATATGCGCCGTATGAAAGAAATGGCTAATATTCAGGCTGGTATGAGTTTCTATGGAGAAATGCCCGATATGTTCAACCTTGTGCTGAATTCAGATCACAAACTGGTGAAAGAAGTTCTTGCAGACGAAGAAAAAGAATGCGACTCTGCTGTAGCTCCTATTCAGCAAGAAATGAATGACGTAGACAAACGTCGTAATGAGCTGAAAGATAAACAAAAAGGTAAGAAAGACGAAGAAATTTCTACTGCTGAAAAAGACGAAGTGAACGGATTGGATCAGAAGTGGGAAGAACTGAAAACAAAGAAAGACGAAGTCTTTGCCGGATATGCTGCTAAAAATAAAGTTGTCCGCCAATTGATTGACCTGGCATTGCTGCAAAATGGCATGCTGAAAGGTGAAGCTTTGAATAATTTTGTGAAGAGAAGCATCGAGCTAATCTAAATACGCCCTTTATTCACAATCTATATGCCGGGAGCATTGCAACTTTTATAAGAGTTGTAATGCTCCTTTTTTCGTATATTTTGTGTGGGAATGCTTGTTTTTTAGCGTTGGATACGTCCAATTTCGAAACAATTGCATATATTTGAGCTTTGATAATAATATATTTTCAGCTCGGAACTTTGAAGTATGAAAAGAATTCTTTTGCTTTTATCGTTTTGTTTCTTGTTGCTGCCCATGTTGCATGCCCAAAAAGTTGGACTTGTATTGAGTGGTGGTGGTGCGAAAGGTATGACGCATATCGGCATCATTCGGGCTTTGGAAGAAAACAATATCCCTATCGATTATATTACCGGTACATCCATGGGAGCCATTATCGGTTCGTTGTATGCCATGGGATACTCTCCCGATGATATGGAGGCTTTGTTGCGTTCAGAAGACTTTAAACGCTGGTATTCGGGAAAAGTAGAACCTAAATATGCCTATTATTTCAAGAAAAGTATTCCCACACCGGAGTTTTTTAATATCCGCTTTGATTTTAAGGACTCCTTGAATGTCAAACCGCAATTGCCAACCAGTATGGTTAACCCCATCCAGATGAATTTGGTATTTGTGGAGCTGTTTGCCCGTGCTACGGCTGCTTGTGACGGTGATTTTGATAGGCTGTTTGTTCCTTTCCGCTGTATTGCTTCTGATGTATACAATAAACGGCAAATAGTGTTAGGGAAAGGTGACCTGGGAGATGCTGTCCGTGCTTCCATGAGTTTTCCGTTTGTTTTTAAGCCTATTGAGATAGATAGCGTGCTGGCTTATGATGGTGGTATTTACAATAACTTTCCAACGGATGTAATGCGGGATGATTTTCATCCGGATATTATTATTGGTAGTGTGGTGGCCGCTAATCCATCCAAGCCTAAAGAAAATGACCTTATGAGTCAGATTGAGAACATGGTGATGCAGAAGACGGACTATTCTATTCCGGATTCTGTCGGCATCCTTATGACATTTAAGTATGATGATGTGAACTTACTTGATTTCGACCGTCTTCAGGAACTCCATGATATAGGTTACAATCGCACTCTTAGTCTGATGGATTCTATAAAGGGACGTATTCATCGTAGGGTGAATGCAGATAATGTGCGTTTACGCCGTCTGGTTTATCGCAGTAATCTGCCGCAGCTCTATTTTCAGAAAATTTATATTGATGGAGCTAACCCCCAGCAACAGGCTTATATTCAGAAGGAATTTCATGATGAAGAAGATGAACCATTCACCTACGAAGATCTGAAGCGTGGATATTTCCGTTTACTTGCGGATAACATGATATCGGAAATCATTCCGAAGGCGGTATTCAATGAGGAAACCGATATGTACGATTTGCATCTGAAAGTAAAGATGGAGGATAATTTCTCTGTCCGCTTGGGGGGTAGTGTGTCTACGACGAGTTCCAATCAGATATATCTGGGATTGGGCTATCAGAACTTAAATTATTATGCTAAAGAGTTTACGTTTGATGGCCAATTGGGTAAAGTTTATAATAATGCCCAACTGATGGCGCGTATAGACTTGCCTACTCATATTCCTACTTCATATCGGCTTATTGCGTCTATCAGTACTTTTGATTATTACAAGAAGGAGAAACTGTTCTCTAAAAACGATAAACCTTCCTTTAATTCAAAGGATGAACGATTTCTGAAGTTGATTATCGCTTTACCGTTCTTAGCGAATAAACGGGCAGAATTTGGCTTTGGTATTGGGAAATTGCAAGATAACTATTTTCAATCCAGTGTGATAAACTTTGAAGAAGACCGTTCGGACAGGAGCTTATACAGGCTTATAGGCGGTTCTATTAGTTTTTATGGAAGTACACTGAATTCTCGTCAATACGCTACAAAAGGATATAACGAGAAATTAATAGCTCAGATTTTTACGGGAAAAGAAAGATATAAGCCTGGAAATCCGACAGAACAGCCTGTTACACAGGAACGGCAATCATGGTTACAGATTTCTTATATGAAAGAAGCATATCATAGTATGGCGCCTAAATTTGTTTTGGGATGGATGGCGGAAGCGCTGTATTCATCGAGAAACTTCTCGGAGAATTTTACGGCGACAATGATGCAGGCTGCAGAATTTTCGCCGACTCCGCATAGTGAGCTGATGTATAATGAGGCTTTCCGCGCCAATCAGTTTCTGGCTGCCGGTATCAAGCCTATGTTTATTTTCAATGATATGTTTCATCTGAGAGGAGAATTTTATGGATTTATGCCTATTTTTCCTATCGAGAAGAATACGCAAAACAAAGCATTTTATGGAAAAGCTTTCTCAAAGGTAGAATATATGGGAGAAGTTTCTGTTATTTGCCAATTACCTTTTGGAGCGATCTCTGCTTATGTAAATCATTATAGCTCACCGAGAAGGGAGTGGAATGTGGGGTTGAGTATCGGCTGGCAACTGTTTAATTACCGTTTCATCGAATAATTTTCTTCAAAAAAAGTTTGTAAAATGCTTGCAGTTTCAGAAAAAGTCCGTATCTTTGCACCCGTTAAACAAAAAGGCCGCGTAGCTCAACTGAATAGAGTAGCTGACTACGGATCAGCCGGTTACAGGTTTGAATCCTGTCGCGGTCACACCTTTTTGACAACAAGGTCGCGTAGCTCAACTGAATAGAGTAGCTGACTACGGATCAGCCGGTTACAGGTTTGAATCCTGTCGCGATCACGAAAAACCTCTGCAAAGTAATTTGCAGAGGTTTTTTGTTATACACCGTAGGGTAACAGTTATATCTGTGTAGACTCATGCAAATATGTGTGTGAGTTGATACAGATATAACTGTGTGCTTGTGCAGATATAAGTATTAATTTCTTTCCTGAGATGAATACATCCGTCTCATGAGACAGTAAAAATCAGCTTGTGAGGCGAAAGAAAACATCCCCTGAGATGAAATAATCTATCTCAGGGGATGTTTTACAAAGAAGTATCTTTGTTTTTTTTAGCACTTAATGTTTAACTCATCCAAAATCTTCCGCATGGCTTCAAAAGTAGTAATCCTGGTAGGCACAAGTGGGAGGCGAAGTTTATTCTCAATCATTCCCATAACGTTCAACATTGCTTTTACGCCTGCCGGATTGCCATCCACAAAAAGAAGCTTGAATAACTCGGCAAATTTATGGTGGATAGTCAATGCATTTGCATAATCTCCTCGCAATGCCAGTCTTACCATGCGGCTAAATTCGCGTGGAAATGCATTTCCGATGACTGATATGATACCAACAGCTCCCAAGGTAATCAAAGGGAAGGTAATACCATCATCTCCCGAAATAACGTCAAAATTAGCTGGTTTATTCTTGATGATATCATCCATTTGAGTGATGTCACCGGAGGCTTCTTTGATAGCAATAACATTTTTGAAGTCACGGGCAATGCGCAGCGTGGTTTCTGCTTTCATATTTACACCGGTACGGCCGGGAACATTATAGAGTACAATTGGAAGCTCTGTAGCCTCTGCAATTGCTTTATAATGTTGATAAATACCTTCCTGAGAAGGTTTATTATAATAGGGAACAACAGACAGAATGGCATCTACTCCGGTAAAATCGTCGTTTTGAAGCGTATTCACAATGGCACGCGTATTATTTCCACCAACACCGAGCAGGATAGGTATCCGACCATTTACGCGTTCGATGACCATTTTCTTGATTTTCTTTTTTTCTTCTTCCGTCAGTGTCGGAGTTTCTGCTGTGGTGCCCAGCACACACAAAAAATCAGTATTGTTTTGAAGTTGATAGTCCACCAAACGTATCAATGCATCGTAATCAACGCTTTCATCCTCTTTAAAAGGAGTAATCAGCGCTACCCCCATTCCTTTCAATTTAGTCTGTATCATGAGTGAAATTTAAGTAATCTCTAATTAAATGACTCGCAAAAGTACGAATATTTTCGATTTCTACAGCAAATATAAGCTATAAAAAAGATTTCACTGGAAAAATGTTACGAAATGAGCGCTAAAAACTCATCTTCGCTCATTATCTGTACACCCAACTTTTGCGCTTTTTCTAATTTAGCGGGTCCCATATTTTCTCCTGCCAGGATAAAACTGGTCTTGGCAGAAATGCTACCTACATTTTTTCCTCCATTCTTCTCTATCAAATCTTTATATTCGTCTCTGGAGTGATGGGTAAACACGCCGCTGATTACAATAGACTGTCCGACAAGTTTATCGGTATAGCCGCTCAGGTCTTCTTCCTTTCGGCTAAACTGTAATCCGGCAATTTTCAGTCGCTCTATTAATTCTCTATTCAGAGGATTAGCGAAGTAGGAAATGATACTTTGCGCTATTTTCTCACCGATCTCATCGATATTTATCAATCTTTCAAGATCTGCATTTTCCAGTTCTTCTATGTCAGTGAAGGACTTAGCTATTTTCTTTGCTACAGTTTCACCGACAAAGCGGATACCTAGGGCGAACAATGCTCGCTCAAAAGGCACTTCCCTACTTTGGGCAATACCCTTGACGATATTTTCCGCCGACTTATCTCCCATACGGTCCAGATTCTTGATATCGTCTACAGTCAGCTTGTACAGATCTGTCGTATCCTTAATGAGTCCTAATCGGTAGAACATATCCACAGTTTCCGGGCCTAATCCGTCAATGTTCATAGCCTTCCGGCTGATGAAATGCTCGATCTTTCCTTTTATCTGAGGCGGACAAGCCGTTTCGTTGGGGCAATAATGCGCAGCTTCTCCCTCGTAACGGATTAATTTGCTGCCACATTCAGGGCAATGAGTGATGAACTTCACTTTTTCACCTACCATCATACTCCGGGCATCTTTATCTACTCCGGTAATTTTGGGTATGATTTCACCGCCTTTTTCTACATAAACCATATCGCCGACATGCAAGTCGAGCCCTTCAATGATATCTGCATTATGCAGAGAGGCACGTTTTACGATTGTACCCGATAATTGTACCGGATCCAGATTGGCAACAGGGGTTACTGCTCCGGTTCTTCCCACCTGGTAAGTCACCTTGTTTAAGCGGGTCAATGCACGCTCTGCCTGGAACTTGTATGCGATGGCCCAACGAGGAGATTTTGCGGTGAAACCGAGGTTTTTCTGTTGTTTCAGGCTATTTACTTTCAAAACAATGCCATCCGTGGCTACAGGTAAATTCTTCCGTTCTGTATCCCAATAATGGATGTAATCGAACACTTCCTGCAGGCTGTGGCACTTCTTCATATGGTCGGAGATTTTGAATCCCCATTGTGCAGCTTTCTGCAGGTTTTCATAATGTCCGTCGCAAGGAAGTTCTTCTCCTAATAAATAATAAAGGTAGGCATCCAGTTTGCGGGAAGCAACTATAGCAGAGTTTTGTAATTTCAAAGTGCCTGATGCAGCATTACGCGGATTAGCGAAAAGAGGTTCTTCGCGTGCCTCTTTTTCGCGGTTTAGTTCCTCAAAGACTTCCCACGGCATTAGTATTTCCCCTCTGATCTCAAATAATTGGGGATAATCACCATGCAAAACAAGGGGGATAGTACGGATTGTCTTCACATTATCTGTTACATCATCGCCTTTTTCACCGTCACCACGGGTTACAGCACGTATTAATTTGCCGTTTTCGTATGTCAGCGAGATGGAAGTACCGTCATATTTAAGCTCGGCACAAATTTCAAAATCTTCGTTCAGGGCTTTTTGAGTGCGATCATAAAAGTCAGATACCTCACCTTCGGAATAGGTATTACCCAACGAAAGCATTGGATATTTGTGTGTCACTTGCGTGAAATTCTTATTCAAATCGCTTCCTACGCGCATGGTTGGCGAAGTTTTGTCCTGATATTCAGGATGTTCTCGCTCCATCTCCTGCAATTCCCGCATCATGTCGTCGAACTCTTTGTCAGAGATTTCGGGAGCATTCAACACGTAATAATTGTAGTTGTGCCGATGCAATTCGGCACGGAGCTGATCTATCTTTTCTTTTGCAGTCATAGCTATTTCAGATTGTTTGAACGCAAAAATACAGGTTTCTCCTCTAATATTTGTACTTTTGCAGAAAATTAAAATTAATATGCGCATTGATATAATAACAGTTCTACCGGAGATGATTGAAGGCTTTTTCAATTGCTCTATTATGAAACGTGCTCAGAATAAAGGGCTTGCAGAAATACATATTCATAATTTACGTGATTATACTGAAGATAAATATCGACGGGTGGATGATTATCCTTTTGGCGGTTTTGCCGGAATGGTGATGAAAATAGAGCCTATAGAGCGCTGTATCAACGCCTTAAAGGCAGAACGGGAGTATGATGAGGTCATTTTTACGACTCCTGATGGTGAGCAGTTCAATCAGCCAATGGCCAATACACTTTCACTTGCCCAGAACCTTATTATTCTTTGCGGGCATTTTAAAGGTATCGATTATCGCATTCGCGAGCATCTGATCACTAAAGAAATCAGTATTGGGGACTATGTGCTGACCGGTGGAGAACTGGCGGCAGCAGTGATGGCGGATGCTATTGTCCGCATCATCCCCGGTGTTATTTCCGATGAACAGTCAGCTTTGTCCGACTCGTTCCAGGATAATCTTTTGGCTGCTCCGGTCTATACAAGACCTGCCGATTACAATGGTTGGAAAGTTCCGGAAATTTTATTATCCGGGCATGAGGCTAAGATTAAGGAATGGGAGTTGCAACAGTCTTTGGAACGGACGCGCAGACTCCGCCCGGATTTGCTGGGAGAGGAATAAATCAGTTGTATAAAAATAGAAAAAGGACATTCATAGCGAATGTCCTTTTTTATGTAAAATAGATGCGAATGATATTCACTTGTTATTAGTTATACCTCAAGCGCACCAATAATTTCTTTCACGGACTTATATCCGTGTCTATCGAGGTAGTCGTTTATACCTTCCGCTACTTTAATTGTAACTGCCGGATCGATGAAATTTGCCGTACCGATTTGGATGGCTGAAGCTCCGGCAAGCATAAATTCCATTGCGTCTTTCCAGTTCATGATACCTCCTAAACCTATGACAGGTATTTTTACCGCCTGAGCAACTTGCCACACCATGCGGAGTGCGATTGGTTTTACTGCTGCGCCGGACATACCACCTGTTATGGTAGAGAGTATAGGACGCCTGCGTTCCGCGTCTATAGCCATTCCAAGCAGTGTATTAATTAATGAAACGCTGTCTGCACCGCCATTTTCTACCGCACGGGCTATTTCAGCGATGCTTGTCACGTTGGGAGACAGCTTTACGATAAGTGTCTTTTTGTAAGCTGCACGCACAGCTTTTACCACTTCTTCGGCTCCTTTTGCGGTGACGCCAAAAGCCATTCCACCTTGTTTCACATTAGGGCAAGAGATGTTCAATTCAATGGCAGGAATTTTGTCAAGTTCGTTAATGGCTTCCGCTGTTTTTACATAATCTTCTATAGCAGAACCCGAAACATTTACAATCATATTGGTTTCGATGTCCTTAATACGCGGATATATCTGTTCAACAAAGTAATTTACTCCCTTATTTTGCAGTCCCACAGCGTTTAGCATACCTGACGGAGTTTCTGCCATACGCGGATATGGGTTACCTTCACGTTTGTGAAGAGTCGTGCCCTTTACAATTATACCACCTATTCGCGTAATATCAATGAAATCGGCAAACTCTTCACCATACCCAAATGTACCGGAAGCCGTCATTACCGGATTCTTCATTTGTAATTCTCCAATATTTACACTTAAATCTGCCATAATAGTTTGTTTATATTAAAAACCGGACCTTCTTTACATACACATAAATGCCCTTCCGTTGTATTTTCTACACAACAGAGGCAAGCACCTATACCACACGCCATTGTATTTTCCAATGATACTTCACAAGCTATATCTTTACTTCTGGCATATTTAGCCACCGCCATCATCATGGGCTTAGGGCCACAAGTGTAAATCTGCTCGAATTGCACCTTATTCAATATGGAATGTTGTGTCACATATCCCTTTTCACCATGACTGCCGTCCTCGGTAGTTGTATACACATCACCATACGCTGCAAACTGCTCCAGTTGCAGCAGGTCCTTGTCGCTTCTTGCTCCCAGAAGGAACGTCGGTCTACTACCGTTTTTAGCTAATTGCTCGCCCAGATAGAGCATGGGAGCTGTACCAACACCTCCACCTACTAACAGAAGCTTATTAGAAGCCTTTTCAGGCATTGTGAAGCCATTTCCCAAAGGAAGTACTACGTTGACCGTATCTCCGGCTTTTGCTTCGCCTAATTGCCTGGTTCCGTCTCCAATCAGTTGGATCAGAAACCACACTTCATTGCGTTGTCTATCTACATAATTAATGGAAATGGGGCGGCGCAAGAAAGTAGTTGGAGATCCGTCCACACGTATTTCCGCAAATTGTCCCGGAAGCATTTCCGGAAGCGGAGACGGAGACGTCAGTTTTAATAGCACATAATTAGCGTGCAGTCGGACGTTCTCAGTCACTGTCAAATCTAAAATGTATTTTTTCATTATCCTATATAAAGAGGTGAATTTTATTCAGGGCACAAAGATAATGCAAATCGAATGCAGAACTTTCATGCTTGCATGAAAAAGTTCTGCTGAGATGCTTATCTTATCCAAAGATACGGGAAATTGTGCAAATAGTTGTTTATGAGCCTTACTTTTCGGGTTTAAACGTCTCGTACGTATTATCGTCGAAGAAAATTCTTATTTCAGTGATTTTTCTGGGAGGCCTTTCTTTATAGATAATCTCCTGTTTTACAACCTCTTTAGGGGCATTTGCGGGCGTTCCTAATGCGATTTCCTTGCGATTTTCGGCCGAACCTGTCTCTTTGGACGGATTTACGGAATTCTCAGCGAATAATGGATAGTCAAATCCGCTCTCGATAGAAGAGTCAGAATCGGAAGACATATTACTCATTTCACCTTGTCCGGTAAGTAGCCATTCCAAATTTATATCATTATATCTTTGATGTAGACGAAGAATAACTTCTGTACTTGGATACTTATTACGCGGACCTAAAATATGTGAGATGGTAGCTTGAGCTACACCAATACTTTCGGCAAATGCGCCTGCGGTTAATTTTTCCCGATCCATGATCATTTTGAACCTATCTTTTATGCTCATAACTGTTGCGATATAGGTGATGTTTACAATTGTATTGACTTTCTTTTGAATTACAAAAGTAAAAAAAGAAAGTTACAAAAGCAAATTAAAAATGTGACTTCTTGTATATTACAATTGTGTACGTGTTATTTCAAATGTTATTTATACAAATGTAATGATATATATTACCTAGATTTTAACCCTGTATTTCTACTTTAATAAAACTATGTATATTTCTGGTTATTATGTGTGTAGATTGAAATTTTATCTGTGATATATTCCATATTACAATTGTTTCCACATTGATTTCTCTATTTATAAACTGTTAGATTATATAAATTGTTATATATATGCTGATTATTAGTTATTTAATAATATTTTTAATCCTCGTTAACCCCTATCCTATTACCTTTGTTATTTTATCATTACTTTATTAAAAACGGTCTTATTACAATCGTATACTCTATATTCTCATTACGTTTGTTATGTACACAATTGTTGTATATCCAATTGTGAATATAGATATATTACATTTTTAATATTTCATAGTTGAAATAACAACTATTTCCTTCTCTAATTGCATTTATTCTTAATGATAGATTTGATATTGCAGAAATAATTTGTTACACTAAAATAAGGAGAGTTCAATTGATATGTTCTAAAGTCTTCGTATTTGCAAATCCTTGCTCTATTTCTGTACAAATGATCGTGAACCTAGATTTTTTTAATTCTCAGGAGCTTATTTTGAATGTATTTAATTGTAATACAATATATTATGCCCTGTTTTTTAGTTCTAAAATTCTCTCATTCTAGAAAAACAACCTTTTTTTAAGTGAGAAATGACATAATGATAGTGAAAATAGTATTTTCTTCTTTATTATTGCTGATATAGTAAACAAGTACAATCTCCTTTAAAATAAGAAATAGACGATCTATTTTCATTGATCTGCTGACCACTTTCTAAATATAATTTTCCTATTTCTCAGAAAAAGTATATTGTTTTCCTATAAAAATATGTCTGTTTTACTCGGAATAGGAGAATATATTAGCTGTTGGCGGAATTAATGGCTTCTTTCCTGTGCCCTAATAGAGACCAAGACCGGGGTTGGACAGTACTTGGTCCGTACCAACTCCGTAGTAAATTCGGTTAGAAGTACCTCTACCCGGAGATGGTATGGAGCAAATAGGGATTTGAACCCTCTTTGATACGGCTCTGACAGGATGCTGAACAGCCTCTAATTCCGCCAACGGGTAATATATTATATAAAAACAGTCAGATACCCTTCCACACTCTATTGCTTAGGAACAATACGTTTAGGAATGATGGAAGGGGTTGAAGGAAAAGTCAAAATTTTCGTTTAATGAAGAGAGGCGAAAAAGGTTAATGCAGGATCTTGAAGACCAGTTCGCGAAGAATATCCCCGTCACTTAAAGATGGATTTCCCACTCCTTTAGATTTTGCATCCGCATATCGTATTTCTCCGATAATTTGCATGGTCTTTACTCCATTATATCGGCGCATAGCTGCAAGATAGTCTTTGGCCTGCCAGGGTGTGCGTAGTCCCAACATGTTGGCTATGCCTTGCTCCGATTTTTCAGGGGCATAATAGGCCAACATCAAGTTAGAAAAGAATCCAAAAAGTAAAGATAAAGTCATTTGAATTGGGTTTGTTTTCGGATTTTCTTCAAAATATTTTATTATCTTATTAGCTTTCAAGACGTCCTTTTCAACGAGGGCACTGCGTAATTCGAAGTTGTTATAATCCTTACTGATACCAATGTTCTTCTCTATCTGTTCGGGGGTAACGCGTGTATGACCTTTTGGAAGTGTAATGATCAGTTTTTCCAGTTCTCCCGTGAGGCGACTGAGGTCGGCACCAACGAAATCAGCCAGCATGGCAGTGGCTTTAGGTTCCACGTCGATACCTTTACGTTTCATATAAGAGGTGATGAATGCAGGCAGTTGCGCATCCTTCACTTTTTTAGATTCAAACAGGACACCAGTCTTTTCGATTTCGGCAGCCAGCTTCTTTCTTCGATCCAGTACGCCATGTTTATGGCATATTACTAATATGGTAGAAAGCAGCGGCTTTTGGAGGTAATAAGAAAGCTCTTCCATATTACGGATATTCTGCGCTTCCTTTACCACCACCACCTGATGTTCGGACATCATCGGATAACGCTTGGCGGCATTAATAACAGTAGCTATATCCACATCTGCCCCGTAGACAACGGTCAGGTTGAACTCCTTTTCCGTTTCGGTCAGAATATTGTCGGTTATATAGTCGGCAATGAGGTCGATGTAATAGGGTTCCTCGCCCATAAGATAATAGACGGGACGGTATTGTTTCGCTCTCAGTTCCTTTAAGATGTCATCACACGTGATTTCCTGTTTTGCCATATTCGTTTTTACCAGTCGAATTTCAGATGTTTTACGGTTTTCTTCTCGTCGATAATCATACGCAGGGATGCGATGCCGATTTCAACGTGCTCGGTTACGTAGTTCTGGGTAACCAGATTATCACTTTTATCGGTTTTTACTCCTTCAGGAATCATCGGCTGGTCAGAAACCAGTAAGATGGCTCCGGTAGGGATGTGGTTGGCAAAACCGCAACTGAAGAGAGTCGCTGTTTCCATATCGACGGCCATGGCACGGGTTTTCTTCAGATATTCCTTGAATTCCTCGTCATGCTCCCAAATGCGGCGGTTGGTAGTGTATACGGTACCTGTCCAATAGTCGCGGGCATGGTCGCGGATGGATGAAGAAACGGCACGTTGCAACATAAATGCCGGTAGCGCAGGTACTTCGGGCGGGAAGTAGTCATTGGAAGTTCCCTCGCCACGGATGGCGGCGATAGGAAGGATGAGATCCCCTATTCTGTTTTTCTTATCGATGCCACCGCACTTGCCCAGGAACAGGCAGGCTTTGGGCTGTATAGCACTTAGTAAATCCATGATAATTGCAGCGTTAGGGCTTCCCATGCCAAAGTTGATGATGGTTATGCCTTCTGCTGAAGCAGACGTCATATTAGCGTCTTTACCAAGAACGGGCACATTGAACTTCTCCGCAAAAATATCCACATACTTGTTGAAGTTAGTCAACAGAATATACTCTCCAAAGTCCTCAAGCTTACGTTTTGTGTAACGAGGCAGCCAGTTAGCTACGATTTCTTGCTTTGTTTTCATAAGATTTCATTAAATTTGTTCCCTAAATACTTTCAGGGAGCGATTATTTAACTCACAAAAGTACAATAAAAAAGTAGAATTCGGAAATTTGTTAATCACTTATCACATATCAATATGTTATCGTTAAACTTACCTGTATTTGATGCTAAAGTCGTGAACCGTGAAGGGAAACCTGCTATTTTCGACGTGATACGGCGCCGATATGTAGCACTGACGCCCGAAGAATGGGTACGCCAGCATTTCGTACATTTTCTGCTGAACCATAAAGGATATCCGCAGACATTGATGGCGAACGAGGTACAGGTACAACTCAACGGAACGAAGAAACGTTGTGATACAGTACTTTACCGTCGTGACCTCACGGCACGGATGATTGTGGAGTATAAAGCGCCGGACATAGAGATTACGCAAGCGGTGTTCGACCAGATTACGCGTTACAATATGGTGCTGAAAGTAGATTACCTTGTGGTGAGTAATGGGATGCAACACTATTGCTGCCGGATGGATTACGAACGGAACAGTTATACTTTTCTTCCGGATATTCCTGATTATCAGACGTTATAATATCCACTAAAAAGGGCTACACCCTTTACCCCGGATGGCTACACCCTTTGGGGGATATGGTGTAGCCATGTGAGGCAAAGGGTGTAGCCCTTCTCAATGAGACTGATTAGAATCTAAATTTTTCCTGTATCTTCTGCATCAACTCATAGAAATTAGGGATATAGACTGTGGCAAGCAATGTATTCAGTGCCATACCGAACACTACAGCAGCTCCCAGTGCAATACGGCTTTCCGCTCCTGCACCCGTAGCAAACAGCAATGGCATCACACCGAATACAAATGCCAGGGATGTCATCAGGATAGGCCGCAAGCGGATATGCCCTGCCTGGAATGCCGCATCACGAATGGAGTTGCCTTGCGCACGGAAATCGCGGGCGAACTCTACAATCAGAATACCATTCTTTGCCGACAGTGCCACAAGCAGGATAATACCGATTTGTGTATAGATGCTGACAGGTGTTCCCATAATGAGACAGCCAATCATCGCTCCCAACAATGCTACCGGAAGCCCGATGACCGCAGCTACCGGGCTCGTCCAACTCTCGTACTGTGCTGCAAGTACCAGGAAGGCAACGAGTAATGCCATTACAAACACAACGGTTGTCGTTGTGCCTGCCTGCGTTTCCTGATAGGCTACTGACGTCCATTCATAACCAAATTCATCACCCAGTTGCTCCTTAAAGAGTGCCTCCATTTGCTGTATCGCCTCTCCGGAACTGCTTCCCGGGGCTACGTTGCAAGTGACGGAGGCAGTGGAATACATGTTGTAACGGTTGATTTGGTCCATTCCCAACTGTTCCTCCACCCGCATAAAGGCTGAAAATGGTACCATCTCTCCCGATACATTCTGTACACTCAACTTCAGTACATCGTCAATGATCCGTTGGGCGCGATCCCGTGCACCGAGTTTTACCTGATAAATACGGCCGAACTCAACGAAATCGTTCACGTAAGCAGCTCCCATGTAGTAACCCAAAGAAGTGAAGACATTGTTCAGCGGAATCCCCATCAATTGTACTTTATCCCGGTCGATGTTCAGGAAATACTGGGGTACATTAGCCTGGTACTGACTGCTGACGGATGCCAATGCAGGTTTGGTGTGATAAGTTGCCATCAGCGTCTCTACGGCATGTTGCATTTCTGTGGTACCGAGGTTGTTACGATCCTCCACTTGTAGCTGTAGACCGCCCGTAGCACCGAGTCCGGGAATGGCAGGGGGCACCATGGCAAAGACTTCTGCTTCCTGAATTCCATAAGCCTGTGCATTGAAACGATTTACTACAGACTGAGCCGTATGTTCCTTTCCTTTACGCTCGTTCCAGTTTTTCAAGATAACGAAATAGGTGCCGGAATTACTCTGTTCCCCGCCTCCCATGACAGAGAAGCCGGATATGCCGATATAATTTTTCACTTCGGGATAGCTGTTGAGGATTTCATTGATCTCACGTCCGACAGCTTCTGTACGTTCCAGACTTGAAGCGGGCGGCAATTGCACCACGGCAAGGAAATATCCGTCATCTTCTTCGGGAATAAAGGTGCTGGGCCACTTCATAAACAGGATCACAGCGAGTGCCGTAAACCCGGCATAAGACAACAGTGCAGCAGCAGGACGCCGGAGCAACCAACCCACGGTTTTATCATATATCCCTTGAGTCTTGTCGTACACAAAGTTGAAGCCCCGGAAAAGTGGCGACTGTGCAGGTTTTGTAGGCTGTAATATCAAGGCACACAATGCCGGAGTCAGTGTCAGCGAGTTGAAACCGCTTAACACAGTGCTGGCAGCAATAGTCAGTGCAAACTGCTTATAAAGCTGTCCGGAGATACCGCTGACGAGCATTGTCGGAATAAATACGGCAAGCAATACCAGCACTACGCCCACAATCGGACCGGTGATCTCTCCCATCGCCTGAATGACCGCCTGCCGGGCATTGTACTGTCCCGTATCAAGCAAGCGCGTGGAGTTTTCTACTACCACAATGGCATCATCTACCACAATGGCCACGGCAAGTATCAATCCGAACAGTGTCAGTGTATTGATGGAGAATCCGAAGAGTGCCATCACTGCCAGAGTACCGATGAGTGATACGGGAATGGTGATACACGGAATGATAACCGCCCGCCAGTTTTGTAGGAAAAGAAAGATGACGAGTACCACAAGCAGGGTTGTTTCCAGGAAAGTTACCAGCACTTCGTCTACTGAAGCGTGGATGACGTCCGTCGTATCCAGGGTTACACTGTAATGGATGCCGCTGGGGAACGATTCTGACAGTTCCTGCATCTTCTCTTTCACACCTTTGGATACATCCAGCGAATTGGAACCCGGTTGTTGATAGATGGCAATGGCGGCGGTAGGTTGCCCGTTCAACCGGGATACGACACTGTAGGATGCGGAGCCAAGGTCGATGTGGGCTACATCACGGAGGCGAAGCACTCTCCCGCCCGCTTCTGTTCGCAAGATGATATTGCCGAACTCTTCGGGAGACGAAAGTCGCCCTTTCACCGTCAAACTGTATTGGTAGGCAGGGGCATTGCTGCCGGAGGAAACATTACCGACATTGGTGTTACCCGGAGCCGGATTTTCCGGTAGGGGTTGTCCCACGGTTCCGGCACTGACTTCTACATTTTGTGATTGAATGGCTTGGTAGACATCGGCTGCCGAAAGATTACGGATACGCAGTGCTGCCGGATCCAGCCAGATACGCATGGAGTAGTCTCCCGCTCCCATCACATTGACAGCGCCTACGCCCGGCACGCGCGTCAACTGGTCGGCAAGGTTCAGGGTGGCGTAGTTGCTGAGGTATAGTCCGTCATATTCCTTGTTTTCGGAAGTCATGGTGAGGAACATCACGATGTTCGATGACTGCTTTTGAACGGTTACTCCCTGTACCACTACCGGGGTTGGCAATGAAGCCTGTGCCACGCTGACGCGGTTTTGGACTTGTACGGTTGCCATGTCGATATCTGTTCCGACGGCAAAAGTAATGGTAAGCGAGTAGGCACCCGATGAGGAGGAATTGGAGGACATATAAAGCATACCGTCCACTCCGTTTACTTGCTGCTCAATGGGGATACCCACGGTTTGTGCCACTGTCTGCGCGTTGGCACCCGGATAGACGGCGCTGACCTGAACGGTAGGCGGCGTAATGTCCGGATACTGAGCAATGGGGAGTATGCCCAGTGTGACCAGTCCCGCCACCACGATCAGCAGCGCAAGCACGGTAGCAAAGATAGGACGGTTTATGAAGAATTTTGAGAACATGAGCTTAGTATTTAGTTATTTACGATTGGTTATTTGCTGGTGGGCTTCACTTTCATCCCTTCCCGTACTTTCATCAGTGCCCGGGTGACGTAGCGTTCTTGTGGCGAGAGTCCGCCGGTTATTTGCCGGAGAGTGTCATCTATCAGTTGTCCCACCTCGATGTGGCGATAGCGCACCCTATCGGAATCGTTCACTACATACACATATTTTCCCAATTGATCGGTCCCGATGGATGCGTCTGGTATCAGTATTGCCTGCGATTCTTTGCCGTATGGCAAGGTGATGCTGACATAAAGTCCGCTTTTCAGTAAACCTTTCGGGTTGTCCAGGCGGGCACGCAGATTCAGAGTTCCGGTGCTCAGGTCTACATTGGGTGCGAAGTAATCGAGTGTGGCAGGATACGGTTGTATGCCGTCTTCCCCCAGGTTAACAGTGATTTGCCGGGGTAGTGTATCTTTCTGCTGTGTGGTTCCTTGTTGCATCAGCATGGCAAGCCACTGGTTATCAGTGATATTGAAGTATGTGTATAGCAGATCATCTTTATAGATTGTGGCAAGGGTGACAGGCTGCAGACTTCCCCCTACATAACTGCCCGCATCGACTTGATTCCGGCTGACAGTTCCGTCAAACGGTGCCCGGACTGTGCAGTAACCCAGATTCGTGCGTGCTGTATTCAGCGCGGCTTCGGCATTGCTGACTGCCGCTTGCGAAGTGGCGACATTCGATTTCGACTGTAACACCTGTATCTGGCTTACAGCATCGCTTTTCACAGCTTCCAGCATACGGGCATAGTTGTTCCGGGCATATTCCAGATTGGCTCGGGCGGTGTTTAGTTCCGCTTCCGTCTGTTTTACATTGTCCTGGTAAATAGTGGGTTCGATGACGAACAGCACCTGCCCTTTCCGAACTCTGCTTCCTGGAGCATAGGCGATGGTTTGCAGGGTTCCGTTCACCCGTGCTACCAGGTCGACGGTCTTTTCCGAACTCAGATAACCCGGATACTCTTTAGTCAGTGTGATGTCTTTCACCACCGGACGGGCTACGCTTATCTCCGGAACGGGCATCGCTCCGCGCGCTGTTTCTCTTTTGTCCCCACATCCCGCCAGCAACGGAATCAGCGTGAGGATGATGTACATTTCATTTTTCATATATGGTTATGGTTTAGGAATTATTACTCAGTTCTCTTTATATCCTCCTCCCAGTGCCTGGTACAATGACACCAGATACAGCAGTGAACTACCCTCCGCCTGCGTCAACTGGTTTTCGTACGTCAGTAGCGAACGGAGTGCATCCAGTACATTCTGAAAAGGACTAAGTCCCTGTTTATAAAGCTCCAGAGAGAGTTTCAGTGTCTCTTGCCCCTGATTTCGTACTTCCCGGAGGGCGACAATCTGCTTGATGGAATTCCGGTAATTATTCATTGCATTGTCCGTTTCCTGTACAGCGGTAAGCACGGTTTCGTTGAAGTTATGCACTGCTTCGTCCAGTTGCGCACGTGCCTGTTTGGTGGCATTCACCAGCTTTGTTCCGCTGAACAGTGTCCAACTGAGGGTTGGGGCAATTTCAAACGTCATGCTTTTCCGCCGGGTCAGGTCTTTCAGATCCCGGGCGGCATATCCTACAGATCCTTTCAGGAATACTTGTGGCAGCCAGTCGCTTTTGCTGGCTCCCAATAGTGCGGCTTGTGCATTAACCAGTCTTTCGGCCTGGCGCACATCCGGACGGCGGAGTAATAAATCGGCAGGTAATCCTATTCCAACGGGTTCCATGTAGTCGGGCAATTTCCCGATTCTTTCCAATGTGGGGCGTATCTCCTGCGGATAAGTTCCCAGCAGAATAGCCAGCGAGTTGATGTATTGGCTGATTCCAGATTCCAGTTGTGGAACAGATGCTTTGGTGCTGAAATACACTGATTTAGCCTGTGCTACATCCAGTTTCGATACAAGTCCCGTGTTGTAGCGTACTTCGGTTATATTGAGTACTTCCTCCTGAGTCCGGCAGTTGTGCATCACTACCTGCAATTCCTGTTGCAGTTCCCGAAGGTTGATGTAGGCAGAAGCGACTTGTGCACAGAGGGATACCTGTACGGAGATATACTCTTCACGGCTGGCTTGGAATGTTTCCCGTTGCGCCTTTACCCGTTGCCAGATGCTTCCGAATATATCCAGTTCCCAACTAGCGTTGAGTGACGCATCATAATAATGTGTGATGGATTGGGGTAATTCGGTGGTGTTACCACTACTTTGCTGGCGGAGCCATCCGCCATTTAAAGTAATAGAAGGGAAAAAATTACTGCGCTCCATCCGCAGGCTGGCACGCGCCTGTTCCATGCGGTCTATAGCGGCAAGTACGGAATAGTTTTCGCCGGATGCTACGCTGATAAGCGAGTCCAGTACCGGGTCATTGAATGCTTTCCACCACTGGTCGTCTACCGGTAATATCTGTCCGCTGAATATGTTATCATCTGCAGATGCCGTGGTAGAATTAGCGATTCCTGTGGTAGTAGGGACCGTTTTAGAGTTCGGAACCACCGTATTCCCCCAGTTTCGGGGCAACGGTTTTTCCAGATAACGGTTGCCATTCTGTGCCGTGAGGGCAGAACATAGGCACGATAAGAGCAGCATGCTGCTCCAAGCTTTAATCTTCATAGGTTTAGGTTGTTTTTTGTGATACAGGGTTCATAACAACCTGGGGCTTCATTTGTTTAGAAATGAAATTAAAGATTACTGATAGACTTTCGTTAGCTTTTTGATAATCAATAGATTGTATTTACCGATCATTTACCGCAGAATGTAAAAGCATTTACTTCAGGATGTAACGACCTTTACCGCCTATTGTAACGGTTTTTACCTCGGTATGTAACGACCTTTACTTCGGCATGTAAATGGAGTTACTGCGCGGGGGTAACAAAGTTACCATTTGGGGTAAACAGAATTTTCATGAGAGGAAACGACTGTGTACTTTATTTCTCCTACCGGAAAAATACTTTTTCCCAATAGGAGAAAAATAATTTAGTAATAGCTGATAATAAAATGGCAGATAATTATCATATAAAGAAATCGCCCCTGCAAGCAATTGGATGTTGCTTGCAGGGGCGTCTTTTCCTATATATACGCTGCCGAATATTATTCCGCAGTCTTCCTTCTTCTCGTTGGCTTTTCCTTTACCTCTTCCTTGTGTTCAAGGGTTACACCTGCCAATTCCGGGTCAATCATGATACGTCCGCAATATTCGCAAACGATGATTTTCTTACGAGAACGGATATCCAGTTGTCTCTGGGGCGGGATTTTGTTGAAGCAACCACCACAAGCATCACGCTGTACATATACGATACCCAATCCATTGCGAGAGTTCTTACGGATACGCTTGAAAGACTGAAGCAAGCGCGGTTCAATCTTGGTTTCAAGCTCTTTGGCTTTGTCTCTCAGCTTTTCTTCTTCCTGCTTGGTTTCAGAGATGATTTCGTCCAGTTCGTTCTTCTTGACGTCCAAGTCTTTCTGTCTTTCTTCCAAGGCTTCTGTGCTCTTTGCAGCTTCAGCAGATTTTTCTTGTTCCTGTGCAGCAAACTCTTTGATTCGTTTATCGCAAAGCTCCATTTCCAGAGTCTGGAATTCGATTTCTTTGCTCAAGAAGTCGTACTCACGGTTGTTGCGTACATTCTCCTGTTGTTCTTTGTATTTTGCGATAGAAGCTTTTGAAGTTTCAATCTCCACTTTCTTGGTAGCGATAGCGGATTTTAGTTCGGCTATTTCTGCCTTAATTCTGTCGATACGAGTGCTCAGACCGGCGATTTCATCTTCCAAGTCCTGTACTTCCAGCGGAAGTTCACCTCTTAAAGTCTTGATTTCATCAATCTTAGACAACATAGTCTGCAACTGGAACAGGGCTTTCAACTTCTGTTCCACGGTCAATTCCTGAGGATCTTTTTTTGCTTCTTTAGCCATTTTACTTATAAATATTTTATGGGGTTGGTATTCACTTTGCACTGTTGCAGCGCAAGGTTAGGAAACAACTCCCGGATTATTGTATAGAATATTTCTTTTGTATATTGCTCGCTTTCGTAATGTCCTATCTCTGCCAGCAGAATGTCCGTATCGTGTCCGAAGTAATCGTGATACTTGATTTCCCCGGTGATGAACACGTCTGCACCGTTGCGTATGGCAAGCGGCATCAGGAATGCTCCGGCTCCTCCACACAGTGCCACGGTCTGTATTTCACGCCCGGTCAGTTTATTATGCTTCAGGCAGCCCACTTCAAAGATTTTCTTGACGCGTTTCAGGAACTCCAACTCCGTTTCCGGTGTATCCAATTCGCCGATAACTCCTGCCCCAGCCTGTGTCCAGCTATTCTGCAAAGGATATAAGTCGAATGCAGGTTCCTCATACGGATGGGCACTCAGTAGAGCTTTGATAACTTCCGATTTCTTGTAGGCAGGCAATACGGTTTCTATCCGCACTTCCTTTTCCGTATGCAATTCTCCGATGCTTCCACAGAACGGGTGGCTACCCTCTTGGGCGCGGAAAGTTCCCTCTCCTTCTACATTGTAGCTGCATGCGTCGTAGTTTCCTATGCAACCGCATCCGGCTGCAAACAAGGCCTTGCGTACATCTTCCGCCTGTGCTGTGGGTACAAAAGTCACCAATTTTACCAAGGCATTCTCTTTGGCTTCCAGCACGCGTACATTACTCAATCCTATTTTCTCGGCAATCTTGAAGTTCACCCCTCCCGGAGCATTATCCAGGTTGGTATGTGCTGAGTAGATCACGATATCATTCTTGATTGCTTTCATGATACAACGCTCTACATAGTCCCTGCCCGTGATGGATTTATACCCTTTGAATATCAGTGGATGATGGGATATGACAAGATTGTACCCTAACGCAATCGCCTCGTCCAGCACGGCTTCAGTAACGTCAAGACACAACAAAGCCCCTGTTGCTTCCGCTTCTGTCAATCCGATTTGCAAGCCGGCATTATCAAATCCGTCTTGCAATGGCAGAGGCGCGAACCGTTCAAGGGCGCTTACTATCTCCTTAATTCTCATTATGTGAATAGAAAATTTCGGTGCAAATATAGTAAAAATGCACTGAATAACTGTTTGTTTTACTCTTTTTTTATATATTTGTTCAGATAATTGTAAAACTCTATACCATGAAAGCATTACTTTTCTCGTTTTTCACTTTATTATGCATTCTTTTCTCGTGCCAACCCTCACCCAAAGCCCAGGATGGCGGTGAAGAGGATGCACAAGAGGAATTTGTGGATACTACTCCGAAGGCTACAGCTATCTTTTGGATAGATAAACATAAGGAAATGCCCGGACAACCGTCAAAGAGACCGGGTGCGGTACGTACGGTGAAAGCCAAAGTCAATATCCATTTGGCAGGGCGTATAGAAGTACTTTCGTATGTGAAACCACAGAAAGGATATATAAAAAGTTATATAAATCGCCGTCTTGAGACGTTCAGGGTAAGGAAAGTGTTGATGGACAGTGCTTATATAAAACCCGGCGTACAGTATGTACAGTTGCGTTATACTCCTGAAAAAGTAGAGCACTAACGGCTTTTCTTCTTTTCCTTTTTCTCTACCATTACCTGCAATAGTTTTCCGTTGGAATCGAACGACTTACGTGATGCCAACGAGATGGTAATCATTAGCGAAAGCATGGATGCCGTGAAGGTTATCACCATAATCATCATCTGATATTTAATGGCGACATTCGGGCTACTACCTCCCAGGATTTGTCCGATCATTGTGCCGGGCAGTGCCACTAGGCCCATAACGGCAATATTGGCAATTAACGGACTAAAGGACTTTATGATAGCCTGTTTGATAAAAGGCGCCTGTGCTTCTGCCCTTGTGGCACCATTGCCAAGCAGATAGCGATACAATTGCTGTTCCCGTTTCAATCCGCTGTAATAGGCATTCAGTGCAACGACATTGCTGGATAACATATTTCCCATCAGGATACCGAATATCGGAATGAAATACTGGGCACTGAACACATTTTCCAGCCGTAATACGATGGCAATGAAGTACATGCCGATGCAGACAACACTGCATAAAAAACCGATGGAGATAGGAATGAACAGTATTTTCCGTTTCAGTTGGGTGCGTGCCAGGGCGGTTTGTGCGGCGACGAATATCATAATAATCACCCACAGAAAGTTGATCCACGGGTTATTCCAAAGAAACAAGTATTTCAGGTAGATACCGATAAAGAAAAGTTGTACAATCATCCGTGCGATACCAATCACGGTAACCCACAATAGCCCTGTCTTGAACTTCCACAAGTAGAACAGCGGAATAAGCAACAGTAGTAATCCGATGGCTAAACTGGTATATGATATGTCGATAGTTCCCACTTTATTAATTTCTTAGTTATAGTGTTATCATCTGGTTGCATCCTTGTGCAAATCCCTGGTCGTGAGAGACGGCAAGGATGGCACTTCCCTCCCTCATTCGTTTCCGGAAGAAAGCGAGTACTCTATCCGTAGAGTCCGAATCCAGTGCGGAAGTCGGTTCATCCACAATCAGCAGCGGCTTTTGCATCAGGGTGGCTACGGCAATCATGATACGTTGCCGCTGTCCTCCGGAGATCTCATTCACACGTTTATCGTACAATTCCTCTTCCAGCCCCAATTCATCGAAACAGGCAAATAGTTTGTCCAGTGAAAAGGGAGTATTCCGATTGGCTTTCAGATTGAAAGGGAGTTGCACCATTTCCTTCACCCATTCCGATGGAAGCGCCAGTTCTTGCGGTATCCATGCCACTTGCCTGCGAATTTGGTCGATAGTTCCTTTTTCCAGTAAAATGCCGTTAACGGTGATGCTTCCTGCTTTGAGGGGTACAAATCCTAAAATAGCATTCAGCAAGGAGGTTTTTCCTCGCCCCGATTGTCCAGAAATGCAGGCGATTTCCCCTTCGTGCAGTTGTAAGCAAAAACCGGAAAAAAGTGTATCTGCTCCGAAAGCGATACATGCGTTGTCTATCTGAAGTATAGTCTTGGTTCCCATTTGAAAGCAAATATAGAAAGGAATTCTGAAAAAACGGCGGATTTTTGGCTGAAATCAGTATCTTTAAATAAGATAAGCTGCATTTTTGCATAACATTTTCATGCAAGCATGAAAGTTCTGCACTCAATTTGCATTATCTTTGCTATCAGTTTTTAATAAAAGTGAGAATTATGATACAGAACGAACGTGCAAGCCGCCACGAACATGTGTTGGACGTAGCAAGGCAGATGATGACTGCTGCCCGTACCGCTCCGAAAGGAAAAGGTGTAGATATAATTGAAATAGCCATGGTCACCGGAGACGATTTAAAAGTATTGTCGGACAAGATGGTTGCCATGGTGGAAGAACACGGAATGAAGTTCTTTTTGCGGGATGCCGCCAACATTTTGCAGGCTGAATGTGTAATTATAATAGGTACGCGCGAGCAGGCGCAAGGATTGAATTGCGGCCATTGTGGTTACCCCACTTGTGCGGGACGCCCTGAAGGTGTGCCTTGTGCCGTGAATTCGGTCGATGTAGGTATAGCTATCGGTTCGGCTTGTGCCACGGCGGCCGATTTGCGTGTGGATACCCGTGTGATGTTCTCTGCCGGACTTGCTGCACAGCAATTGGAGTGGTTGCCGGGATGCAGATCCGTGTATGCTATTCCGGTCAGTGCTTCGACCAAGAATCCGTTCTTTGACCGCAAGCCGAAAGAAGAAAAGAAAGAATGATAAATATGAGTGATACATTCAATGCTGTTTTACCTGCCGAATGGGCGCCGCAAAGCGGAATACAGCTGACTTGGCCCCATGCCGGAACTGACTGGGCGCATATGCTTACGGAGGTACAAGCCTGTTTTGCCGCTATCGCACGCGAAATAGCCCAACGGGAATTGCTTCTGATTGTAACTCCTGAACCGGAGGAGGTTAAAAAGCAGATTTCAGCTACCGTCAATATGCAGAATGTCCGTTTCATGGAGTGTGAAACGAATGATACTTGGGCGCGTGATCATGGTGCAATTACCATGTTGGATTCAGAAGGTGCTTCGCTTCTTGATTTCATGTTCAATGGCTGGGGGCTGAAATTCGCTTCGGATAAAGACAATCTGATTACCCATCAGGCTGTGGAGGCTGGTTTCCTGAATGGGCGGTATGTTAATCGTCTGGGGTTTGTCTTGGAAGGTGGTTCCATTGAGAGCGACGGTTTGGGAACATTGCTCACCACGTCCGAGTGTTTGCTTTCTCCCAATCGTAACGGACAGATGAGCCGCGATGAAATCGATGAATATATCTGTTCTGTATTTCATCTGAAACAGGTACTTTGGCTCGATCATGGGTATTTGGCAGGAGATGATACGGATAGTCATGTCGATACGCTCGCTCGTCTTTGCTCACCGGATACTATTGCCTATGTGCAATGCACCGATACGCAGGATGAACATTACGAAGCTCTACATCAAATGGAAGAGCAACTGAAAACCTTCCGTACTTTGAATGGAAACCCCTATCGTCTGTTGGCATTGCCTATGGTAGACAAAATTGAGGAAGAGGGCGAACGCCTCCCCGCAACGTATGCCAATTTCTTGATAATGAATGATGCAGTGCTTTATCCTACTTATCGTCAGCCGGAGAATGACCAACGTGCTAAAGAAGTCTTGCAGGAAGCGTTCCCGGAATATGAGATTGTAGGCATTGATTGCCGGGCACTGATCAAGCAGCATGGATCACTCCATTGTGTTACGATGCAGTACCCTGCCGGTGTATTGAAATAAAATTAGAAAGATATGAGAAAAATAAAAGTCGGAATTATTCAGCAAGCCAATACAGCAGATCTTCGTACGAACCTGATGAACCTGGCTAAAAGCATAGAAGCCTGTGCTGCACATGGTGCGCAACTGGTTGTATTACAAGAACTGCACAACTCTCTGTATTTCTGTCAGACTGAAAACACGCAACTGTTTGATCTGGCGGAAACCATTCCCGGCCCTTCCACCGGATTTTATTCCGAACTGGCCGCTGCCAATAAGATCGTATTGGTAACCTCCCTATTTGAGAAACGTGCCCCGGGACTCTATCATAATACCGCCGTTGTTTTTGACCGTGACGGAAGCATTGCCGGAAAATATCGCAAGATGCATATCCCCGACGATCCGGCCTATTATGAAAAGTTCTACTTCACCCCTGGAGATATAGGTTTCGAACCTATCCAAACCTCTCTCGGAAAGTTGGGTGTACTTGTTTGCTGGGATCAGTGGTATCCTGAAGCTGCCCGTCTGATGGCATTGAAAGGTGCCGAATTATTAATCTACCCCACCGCCATTGGCTGGGAAAGCAGTGACGCCGATGATGAAAAGGCACGTCAGCTCAACGCCTGGATTATCTCCCAGCGTGCCCATGCCGTAGCCAACGGACTTCCCGTTATCTCCGTTAACCGTGTCGGTCACGAACCCGATCCATCCATGCAGACGAATGGCATCCAATTCTGGGGAAATAGTTTTGTAGCAGGTCCGCAAGGAGAATTCCTTGCACAAGCCGGAAACGACCGTCCGGAAAATATAGTAGTGGAAATAGATATGGATCGTTCGGAAAATGTACGCCGTTGGTGGCCTTTCCTACGCGATCGCCGTATCGACGAATACGGTGGATTGACGAAACGCTTCCTCGATTAAAATGCAATTTGGTAAAAGCGCAGTTTGATAAAACGTTAACGGAACGTGATTCTCCTGTTCATTATAAAATTCACGCCTCCGTAGATAAATAGTCCCAGGAACTGAGCCAAGTATTCATCACAATTCAGTGCCTCGACCAACACTACCAGAAATAGGAATTGCGCCAGGTACGCCATTCCGAAAGCGATAGAAAAGAGCAACACCTGCCTCCAGGTGTTGCTCTTCTTTTCTTTATCATCCAAAGGAAATATCCAGTGCTTGCACCAGATAAAATTATGAGTCTGTGCAATGACGTAAGCAGTTATGTTAGAGAGCATATAGTCGATGTCCAGTTCGTCCATCATCAGCCAGATGACTGCTGCTATAATCAGGGCATTCAGCGTACCGATTACCGCAAAACGGAAGATGCGTCTCGACTCTCTCACAACAAACTAACCTACTCTTATTCTTTGATATCTACGATCAGATTCAGTTCGTCCAACTGAGATGGATCAAGTGCCGCAGGAGCATCCAGCATCACGTCACGTCCACTGTTATTCTTCGGGAATGCGATGCAGTCACGAATACTGTCCAATCCGGCAAAGAGAGATACCCAACGATCAAGCCCGTATGCCAGACCACCATGAGGAGGTGCACCGTATTTGAATGCATTCATCAGGAATCCGAATTGTTCTTCTGCTTTTTCGGGAGTGAATCCCAAGATTTCGAACATCTTTGCCTGCAACTTCGGATCGTGGATACGGATTGAACCGCCACCAACTTCCACACCGTTGATTACCATATCATAAGCATCGGCACGTACTGCTGCCGGATCAGTGTCCAGTAAGGCTATATCTTCATCCTTCGGATGGGTGAACGGATGGTGCATAGCCATCAAGCGGTTTTCTTGCTCGCTCCATTCAAACATCGGGAAGTCTACAACCCACAGGCATGCGAATGTATTCTTATCACGCAATCCCAGTTGGCTACCCATTTCCAAGCGAAGCTCGCAAAGCTGCTTGCGCGTCTTCATGGTGTCGTCACCGCTCAAAATCAGAATTAAGTCACCCGGTTTGGCACCGAAAGCTTCTTTCACCTGTTGCAGTACTTCCTGCGTATAGAATTTGTCAACGCTCGATTTTACACTTCCGTCTTCTTCTATACGGGCGTAAACCATACCTTTTGCACCAATCTGCGGTCTCTTCACAAATTCCGTCAGTGCATCCAGCTGTTTGCGGGTGTAGTGTGCAGCACCTTCGGCACAGATACCACCGATGTATTCGGCGCTATCAAATACAGAGAAGCCATGACCTTTCAGTATATCCATCAGCTCTACGAACTTCATGCCGAAACGCAAGTCGGGTTTGTCGCTACCATAATATTTCATGGCGTCCGCCCATGCCATACGCTGGAACTGACCTTCCAATTCCACACCGCGGATTTCTTTGAACAGATATTTCGTCATACCTTCAAACAGGTTGATGATGTCGTCCTGTTCCACGAAAGACATTTCACAGTCTATCTGAGTAAATTCCGGCTGACGGTCGGCACGAAGGTCCTCGTCACGGAAGCACTTGGCAATCTGAAAGTAACGGTCGAAACCGGATACCATCAGCAATTGCTTCAAGGTCTGCGGGCTTTGCGGCAAAGCGTAGAACTGTCCCGGATTCATGCGTGAGGGTACCACGAAGTCACGTGCACCTTCCGGAGTAGAGCCTACCAGTACAGGAGTTTCCACTTCGATGAAACCCTGGCTGTCCAGGTAGCGGCGTACCTCAATGGTCATTCTATGGCGGAGTTCCAGATTTCTGCGTACCGACGGACGGCGCAAATCCAGATAACGGTATTTCATGCGGATATCGTCTCCACCATCCGTATTATCTTCGATGGTGAACGGAGGTGTCAGGGCTGCATTCAGCACATTCAGTTCCGATACGATGATTTCAATATCTCCGGTCGGGATATTAGCATTCTTGCTGAAGCGTTCGTTCACCGTTCCTGTAATCTGAATGACGAATTCGCGTCCCAGGCGGTTGGCGTTCTCGCAAAGTGCGGCGTCTACCTCTTCGTTGAAAACTAACTGGGTGATACCGTAACGGTCGCGGAGGTCAATGAATGTCATGCCTCCCATTTTGCGGCTGCGCTGCACCCAACCTGCCAGCGTTACTTGCTTATTGACATCGGAGATACGAAGTTCTCCGCAGGTGTGTGATCTAAACATCTTTATATTTACAATTTACAATTTACAATTTACAATTTGGCTGCGCTGTCGGGCACACGCTTAATTGCTAATGACGCGCAAAAATACAGATTTATTTTATAAAAAACTCAGATTTTCGTTAACTTCTTAATCTGCTCTTTGCTCTTATCCAATATCATCTTGTTCTTATGCACAATCTCCTCATTGATCTGCTTCAGGCCATTTATATAATCCTGTGCCCGTTGCAATACATTCGAAGAGTCTTTTTCGGCATACCGGGGGATGATTACCTGCAATCCTTCTTTGATTACTTTCACGTCAATGTTTTCCCCCATCATCATGGGATCCCCGTCAAAGTGCACTACCCCCGGTTTTGTACGGTGGATGCGCAGTGTCTGGCAGCGGAAAGTTTTGATGCGGCTATTTTGATCTATAGTTTTATTAAATAGTTGGAAAGACAGGGAGGGCACATCCAGCACCGTGAAAGGCTCAAGGATGGTCACGTCCAGTAATCCGTCCGTCAGCATGGCCTGTGGAGCTATATACGCATTGTTTCCGTATTGCGAAGCGTTGCCGCAGGCTATCAGGAAAGCCTTATACTTTAAGGTACCGTCTTCCGTTTCCAGTTCGTAAGTTTCGGGCTGATACTTCAGGCTCTCCAGTAGAGTCTTTTCTAAATAGGTAAGAGGTCCTCTCCTGCCCGCCTTTGCAAACTTCAGGCTGACAAAAGCATCGAAACCCACACCGCAGGTACAGAAGAAAGGTACTTCATTGATTTTTCCGTAATCGATGACGTCTATAATTCCTTCGTTGATGATTTCTATCGCCTTTTTAGGCTCCATCGAAATTTGCAGGTGGCGTGCAAGTCCGTTTCCCGAACCACACGGAATGATGCCCAATGCAGTTTTTGTATGCACCAGCGAGCGGGCTATTTCGTTGATCGTACCGTCACCGCCAATAGCCACTACAGCATGCACATTTTCCTTTGCTTTTTGTGCAGCAATTTCAACAGCATGTCCGGCATATTCGGTATAGATTACCTCTTGGGCATACTTTGTCTTATCCAGCTTTTCATCGAGCAAATGGAGGATTTGCTCTTTACTCTGCGTGCCGGATTTCGGATTTATAATGAATGATATTTTCTTTTTTTCTTCGTCCATGCAAGGGTTGTTTCACTATGCAATTTTATAAATGGCAAAAGTAATACAAATACTTGAATTTTTAACCATAGAGTGGGCTTTAATCCATGGGCAAATATATTTTTTAGTAAAAAAAGAACAGATAAGCACATATTTTGCTATCTTTGCCCCCTGTTTTCAAAAGGCTTGTAACTAAGAGTTAAATATTTCATATTATATAATAAACATTTCATGGGATTACTACAAGACAAATTGGCGAAATACGACCTGCCACAGCAATATATGGCAATGGGCGTATACCCCTATTTCCGCACAATTGACAGCCATCAGGATACTGAGGTGTTGATGGATGGTAAAAAAGTCCTGATGTTCGGTTCGAATGCTTATACGGGACTGACTTACGATAAAAGAATAATAGAAGCCGCAAAAGCTGCCACAGATAAATACGGTACAGGTTGTGCAGGTTCCCGTTTATTAAATGGAACTCTTGATATACACGTAGAGTTGGAAAAAGAACTGGCTGAGTTTGTCGGAAAAGACGATGCACTCTGTTTTTCCACCGGATTTACTGTAAATGAGGGTGTTATTCCGCAATTGACGGGACGTAACGATTACATTATCTGTGACGACCGCGTGCACGCTTCCATCGTAGATGGTCGCCGCCTCTCCTTTTCTACTCAATTAAAGTATAAACATAACGATATGGCCGATCTGGAAAAAGAACTCCAGAAATGCGAGCCGGATGCTATCAAACTGATCGTGGTGGATAGTGTTTTCTCTATGGAAGGCGACCTTGCCAATCTCCCCGAAATCGTACGTTTGAAGAAGAAATACAATGCCAGCATCATGGTGGACGAAGCACACGGATTGGGTGTATTCGGAAAACAGGGACGTGGTGTTTGCGATCATTTCGGTGTGACGGATGATATCGACCTGATTATGGGTACGTTCAGCAAGTCACTGGCTTCTATCGGTGGATTTGTTGCCGGAGATGCTTCGGTAATCAACTGGTTGCGCCACAATGCCCGTTCTTATATATTCCAGGCAAGTAACACGCCTGCTGCTACTGCTGCTGCCCGTGAAGCTCTTCACATCATTATGAACGAACCGGAGCGTCAGCAACGTTTGTGGGACATCACCAACTATGCATTGAAGAAATTCCGTGATGCCGGTTTCGAAATCGGTGAAACTGAATCTCCTATCATTCCATTGTATGTGCGTGATGCGGAAAAAACATTTATCGTAACTAAGATGGCGTTTGACGAAGGCATCTTCATCAATCCGGTTATTCCGCCCGCTTGTGCACCGCAAGATACGCTGGTACGCGTAGCATTGATGGCTACTCACACCAAAGAGCAGGTAGACTATGCTGTCGAGAAGTTGACGAAATGTTTCCGTGAACTCGGAGTGATTGAATAAGGATTTTCCTAAAATCAGATAAAATGAAAAGAGACTGTCTTCAAAAGGCAGTCTCTTTTTTTTAGGGAATTGATAAAATTATGTAAGTTTGCCATCTGAAAATATTAACTTAATACTAAGAAACAAATGTCTAATACCCCCTCAGCAGCTTTTTCGGATACCAAGGCGCATTACGATCTTCTGGACGGACTTCGTGGTGTAGCGGCCCTTATGGTAATATGGTATCATATATTCGAAGGCTATGCTTTTGCAAGCGATACCATGATTACGACGTTCAATCATGGATATTTAGCCGTAGATTTTTTCTTTATCCTTTCAGGTTTCGTTATTGGCTATGCCTATGATGACCGCTGGGGTAAGAGTCTTACAATGAAAGATTTCTTTAAGCGTCGTTTGATACGTCTTCATCCTATGGTGATAATGGGGGCTGTCTTGGGGGCTATTACATTTTGTATTCAGGGTTCCGTGCAATGGGATGGAACACATATCGGCATCTCCATGATAATGCTGTCTCTGCTTTGCACGATATTCTTTATTCCCGCAATGCCGGGCGTAGGTTATGAAGTTCGTGGCAACGGTGAGATGTTTCCATTGAACGGGCCTTGCTGGTCATTGTTCTTTGAATATATAGGTAATATTCTTTATGCTTTGTTTATTCGTCGCTTATCTAATAAGGCGCTGACTGTGCTCGTTGTATTGTTGGGAGTGGCATTGGCGCTATTCGCGGTCTTCGATGTTTCCGGTTATGGAAATATAGGTGTAGGATGGACATTGGACGGTGTAAACTTTGGCGGTGGGTTGTTGAGAATGCTGTTCCCGTTTTCTGTGGGGATGCTTATGTCGCGTAACTTCAAGCCTATGAAGGTGAAAGGCGCGTTCTGGATATGTACCATTGTATTGATTGCTTTGTTCTCAGTACCCTATCTGGAAGGTGCGGAGCCGATTTGCACAAATGGCCTTTATGAAGCATTTTGTATTATCGTAGCTTTCCCAGTCCTTGTATGGATAGGAGCATCGGGAACTACTACGGATAAAAAGTCAACTCAGATATGTAAGTTTCTGGGAGATATCTCTTATCCGATTTATGTGATACATTATCCGTTCATGTATCTGTTCTATGCATGGTTGATTAAAAATCAACTCTTTACTTTAGAGCAGACCTGGCAGGTTGCTTTATGTGTTTATGCATGGAATATATTGCTGGCCTATTTGTGTTTGAAGTGGTATGATGAACCCATACGAAAATACTTGGCTAAACGTTTCTTGAAGAAGAAATGATAGTTTACAACAGGGTTGAGGGGTGTTTCTGAAAAGAAGTGCCTTTTTCTGATATAATAAGATTGGGCAAAGACGGATTTCGCAGGATTTCAACTCTAATTTTAATATTTGGATTCATATTAGTTACAATATTGTTTATTTTGTTGTCATCTTGCTTTGATATTGAAAGTTTTTTAGTATGTTTGTCGCATTATTAATGAAAAACACGTCTTTTCAATGAAAAAGCAAGATTTCCTGTTTATTATTCTGGTAGTGGTAGTCTTTCTACCCTTCTTTTTGAGTGACGCGGTTTATGACTGGTATAAGTCGTTCAATGCTGAACACGGCATGGTGATGAGCTTTCTGAAGTTTGCCATTCTGTCTTCGTTGGGCGAAGTGCTGGGATTACGAATAAGTGCGGGAGTATACAACCGGAAAGGCTTCGGTATTATTCCGCGCATGGTGGTATGGGGCATACTTGGTATGGGTATCAATGCCGCTATGATTATCTTTTCAAAGGGTGTGCCGCAGTTCATGGAGTATATGGGAATGGCAAATGCTGCCGCAACGTTTACAAGTGAGGCGATGTCTCTCGATAAGGTGCTGGTGGCACTGGCCATATCGGTAACGATGAACACAATCTTTGCTCCGGTATTCATGACTTTCCATAAAATAACAGATACGCATATCCTGATGTGCGGCGGTTCTATTAAGAGTCTTATCACTCCTATTCCGATGACGAAAATCATCACCGGACTGAACTGGAACGTTCAATGGAACTTCGTTTTTAAGAAGACAATCCCGTTCTTCTGGTATCCTGCACACACCATTACTTTCATGCTTCCGCCGGATATGCGCGTATTGTTTGCGGCATTGCTGGGCATTGTGCTGGGAGTATTGCTGGCAGTGGCGGCACGGAAATAGTTTTTTTATTACCTTTGCTTCCTGCTAAACGAAAATAGATGTATGAAACTATATAGTAAGCAGGAAGCAATCGCACGCATGAATATGCTGGCAGGCTGTTCAAAGTCGTTTGTCTTTCTGATTGATTATTCGCAGGAACAGGTTTATGTGGAAGAGACGGCAGAGGTCTCACCGGAGGAGTTGATATATAACCTGAATGGATTTACGAATGAAGCAGTTGTCGGTTTAACGGATGAATTGCTTTCGGAGAGTTTGCCGGAACAGATAGAATGGATCTCACAGCCTGTTTCTTTTCAGGAATACAGGCGAGCTTTCGGGTATGTGAAAAAGAATATTCTTGCCGGAAACAGCTTTCTTACGAATTTAACTTGCCGGACTCCGGTACAAACCAATCTGACTTTAAAGGATATATATTGTAATTCCCGTGCTTTATATAAAGTATGGGTAAAGAATCGTTTTGTAGTTTTCTCTCCGGAGATTTTTGTTCGGATAAAGAAAAGGATTATCAGCTCTTATCCCATGAAAGGTACGATAGACGCTACCCTGCCCAATGCCGTACAGACCTTGATGAATGACGGGAAAGAAGCGGCGGAACATGCCACGATTGTGGATCTGATCAGGAATGATCTGAGTATTGTGGCATCTCGTGTCCGAGTGGAGCGTTATCGCTATATAGATGTGTTGCCGACAAACCGGGGACCGATATTGCAGACCAGCTCGGAGATATGCGGTGAACTTCCAGCAGATTACAAACAGCAGTTAGGTGATATTCTTTTCAGTATGTTGCCTGCCGGCTCTATTACCGGAGCACCCAAAAAGAAGACGATGCAGATTATTCGTGAAGCTGAGGGATATGAACGGGGATTCTATACGGGAATAACCGGATATTTCGATGGAGACAGTCTGGATAGTGCCGTGATGATACGTTTTGTAGAGCAAGAGGCGGACGGAATGTATTTTAAAAGCGGTGGTGGCATTACTTTCAAGAGTGACGCCCACAGTGAATATGAAGAAATGAAACAGAAAATATATGTGCCGATTTATTGAAACGATACAAGTACGTGACGGTAAGTTGCAGAATCTTGCCCATCACAACCGTAGGATGAATGAGACGAGACAGGCGGTTTTCGGAATGGTGGATCAACTGGATATTCTGGATTATACAGGGGATTGTCCTGAAAGCGGTTTTTATAAATGCCGGGTAGTTTATGGCAGAGAAGTATGTGAAGTGGTATTTTCCGCTTATACAATGAGGACTGTACGTTCACTCCGGTTGGTCGGTTCGGATACGATTGATTATCGCTACAAAAGTACGAACCGGAAGGAATTGGAAGCATTGTATGCCCTGCGCGATAACCAGGATGATGTGTTGATTGTCAGAAACAATCTTTTGACAGATACTTCCATTGCTAATGTGGCGTTAGAAAAAGAGGGAGTCTGGTATACGCCAAGGACTCCCTTATTGAAAGGCACAAAACGTGCATTGCTGTTGGAACAGGGGGTACTGACGGAATGTGATATTCCGTCAGATGAGATTTCCTCCTATTCACATATCGCTTTATTTAATGCGATGATTGATTTTCAGTCTCTGGTTCTGGAGATTAACCGGGATACGGTTATTCGTATTTGATACTATCTACCGGATTATTTCTTGCTGCCCGATAACTGTTCAGGCATACTGTGAGCAGGGTGATGCAGACAGTGAAGAACAAAGGAAGCAGGAAATGAAGAATACCAATGTGTACATGGTAAGCAAATTGTTGCAGCCAATAATTCATCAGATAGCAGACCAGGGGTACAATGAGTATAAACGCTATGCCTATGTAGTACAGGAACGGGCGATTGACAAGCCATAATATTTGCCCGAATGATGCACCGTGAATCTTCCGAATTCCTATTTCGCGTATACGTTGCTGGATAGCATAATGGGTGATGCCGAATAGCCCGAACAGTGTTAGGAATAAACTGATTGATGCATACATCAGCAGGATGCGGGAAAAGTCGGTGACTTCCTGATTATTGGAGATCAGTACCTGATAAGGGTCTTCATAATTGAATGGAGTACCGGGGTATTTCTTCTCCCATAATCCGCGAAGATGATGGATAACTGCTGTGCGATCTTGTTCGTCAAACCGTAAGGTCAATGTGGTATAGTTATCTTGTGGCGTTTCGTGCAGAATCATTCTCAGTGGAAACACATTGTTTGTGAGCGAATATTTCTTGAAATCTTTCATGACACCGATAATAGTACCTTTCTCACTCTTTTCGGGCACGTATTTAGAGATCGGTTGTCCCACCGGGTCTTCTCCTTCGGGCACAAGATAGCGAATGAAGGACTCGTTGATGATGACCGGCACAGAGGTACGGAGTAATAAATGGAATGTTTGTTTGGCATCCAGCAAGTAGAAATCGTATATATCCAGGAAGTCCGGACAGTTTTCATAAAGTTCAAGCATCAGAAGGTCATTCTTCTCTCCATTTTGGCGGGGAACGGCCATACTCATGGTATAAAGGCCTGATTGGGAAGATACAACAGACTTCACTCCGGGGATGGATTTAATGTCTTCTATCCAAGTAGATAAAGGGGATTGCCGGGAGTCGCCGATTCCAAACTCAACGATTCCTTTGTAGCGGCTTCCCTCCTGTTCTATCAGGTCCATCTGGCTACGGATTATCATAAAAGCACTTAGCAGTCCGATAGAAATCATGAATTGTAGGGTGACCAGTGCTGCTACAATGCGCTGTTTCTTACGACCTGTAAAGAAGCTGCGGTAACGGCTTTCGGACAAGGTCTGTATCTTCCGGCCCATGTATTCTGCCGGAACAACGGATAGAATGATGACAAACAGCAGGATAACAGGGAACACCTGAACGGAGAAAAGATAGGAGAACGACAGATGTGCGGATATGGTTGCATTGAATACTGCTAACAGGTCGCTCATCAACAGAATGGACAACAGGAATGCTGTAATCACCATCAGGAAAGTATCGGCAAAGAGTTGCTTACGGATTTGAAGCTGGCTTGCACCTAAAAGGCTTTCAATGTGCAAGGTGCGTATTTGCTTCAATATGCGTGAAAAACTGAGGTTGATATAGTTGAAGCAACCGATGAACAAGATTAATAAAGCAGATAACAGTCCGACGCTTAACAGGGTCTTTTGCCGATGCTCGATACACTGGTTGCTATCTTGTGTGGTAGTGGTAAAATAGGATTCCTGTAAAGTCTGGGTACGATAATACCCTTTGCCTAATAAAGTAGGAAGTTCGGTTGTATCGAAGCGTTGGCGAAAGGCGTTGAGGTCTGTTCCTTCTTTGAGAAGTATCGAACAGGTGGTTCCTTCGGGACTTTTTAGATGCGTGAGCAAGTCTGCCTGCAACATGCTTTGCGGTGGCAGGCGGAAGACGGCGGCGATACGGTAGGCACTTTGGGATTGGGGGATATCCAGCAGCTTGCCGAGGCAGTCGGTGGTACCGAAACAGCGTTCGGCCAAAGCTTGGCTGATGGCGATGGTTCCTGGGTGGGTCAATACTTCTTCTATTTTTCCTGCAAGGGTTTCGATGGGGATAAATAGAGGTAATGTGCTGTCCGCTGATAGCAGGTTCAGTTCGGAATATTCTTGGTCGTCCACACGGATTTTTGTGTGAGTGATAGCTTGTGTGCGTAGTGAAGCTTCTATCTCAGGGAATTGTGAGATGATTTCGGGGACAGATTCGTGATATACGAATGTTCCTTGCATTTCTTGTTGTGCGAATGGTAGTGTTTGTGTCAGCCGGAGGATGCGGTCACGGTTGGGGTTGTTATACTCGATGTTGTATTCGTATAGGACGAAGGCTGTCAGTAGGTTGGTGCAGGCGATACCGATAACCAAGCTGACAAGAGAGATAGTGACGAACAATTTGTTTCGCCACCAGCTACGCAGGACAAACTTCAGAATGTACATATTTAATATCTTGATATGTTATTTGAAAAGTAGGTCAATCTGCTACCCTGGGCTCGTCGAAAGATATCTTCTCTTAACACAAGGTTGTAGAGATGAGATTCTTCGATCTTGCCCAGGATGACAGGAATTGACTGAGTAAAGAAACGTTTACAGACTCACTTCTGTCACCACCTGTCCGTCGAACAGATTAATGATACGTCCTGCAAAACCGGCATCGTGCTGTGAGTGGGTCACCATGACGATGGTGGTTCCTTCTTTGTTCAGTTCATTCAGCAGTTCCATCACTTCCTTACCGTTCTTTGAGTCCAGATTACCGGTAGGCTCATCGGCAAGGATCAGCTTTGGATTGGCTACTACGGCACGGGCAATGGCTACACGTTGCTGCTGACCACCGGAGAGCTGCTGCGGGAAGTGTTTGCTCCGGTGTGTAATGGCCATGCGTTCCATTGCTGTTTCTACGCGACGTTTGCGTTCGGCGGAAGGAATGCCCATGTAGAGCAACGGCAGTTCGATGTTTTCGTATACATTCAGTTCATCAATCAGGTTGAAGCTTTGGAACACGAAACCAATGACCCCTTTACGCAGGCTGGTGCGTTGTGCTTCGGTGTATTTGGATACTTCCTTTCCATTGAGGTAGTATTCTCCGCCCGAAGGGTTGTCGAGCAAGCCGAGGATATTCAGCAATGTAGATTTACCGCAACCGGAAGGTCCCATAATTGCGACGAACTCGCCTTCTTTCACTTCGATGTTCACATTGTTCAAAGCCCATGTCTGCACTTCTTCTGTCTTGAAGATTTTTTGCAGGTTTACTGTTTTAATCATAATAGTGATAATTTTAATTAGTAATATTGTTTATTCATTTTTTATTATCTCAGCCGGATTGATATGCATGATCCGGTAAATTTTGTATGCGGTGGTGAGGAATATCAGTAAAGCTATACTGAAGAAGATTGAAATGCCCCACCCCCATCCTTGTATGCATTGCACCGGAGTGTCATCTATTGATAGCAACATGATTCTGATCAATGGATAAGCAATAGCAAAGGCCAGCAAGAAGATAACCAGATAGGCTTTTCCGAAGATTCCGGCGATAATCCACGGAGTAGCTCCATTGATTTTGCGTATGGCAATTTCTTTCTGTCGGCTGACTGTATCCATAGAAATGGCTGAATAGATGCTTAGCACGACTAATAAGACGCTGATAACGGCCAGTACCGTCATCGCAACCTGGGTGATATATATAGATCCTTGGGTGGTTTGTTTATTATCGGCCAGCGTACGGATTTCGAGTGGCAAAGTGTCAGGAACATATTTCCGGCAGATATCAGTGATACGACGGACGCCTTTGTCGGAGCTTGTTCCGGGTGCAAGTTTAAAGTAGAAATTTCCGAAACTGTTGCCGGGAAAGAATACCGAACCGATGACTCCTTCTTTCTGTGATTCTTTATAGAGCGCTTTGAAGGTACCTATGATGCGATAACTCTGTCCATTAAGTTCCACCATACCTTGCACACTGTCTTTATCTAGTTGTTGTTTAAAGCTTTCGCTAACGTAAATGCATCCTTCCGCATCTTCGTCTACTTCTTTCCCTTGCATCGGAATATTTAAAAACTTAAAGTAGCTCGGAGAACCTTCCGTATAGAAAATCCGCGCTTCCGACTGGTCTGCTTTTTTGTAGGTGCGCATGAAGAAAAATCCGTTTTTCATATGGTCCATCATGGGGAGCATCCCGACGCATTCCGGTAAAGCCTGGATATCGGTTAATATCGGATTCAGATGTTGCCACATACGCTGGCTGTTTATATTCAGGGCGATAATGTCATCCTCCTCTTGGGAAGTAAGCGGGCTATAAGCATGTCCCCAAATTTCATCCAATACCAAATGGACACCGAGCGTGCCGCTTACGAAAAATATCGAAATGCTGAGTTGAAACCACATCATGACTGAACGGAAAATGTGGCGACTGCGGTTGTTATTGATTTGGCTGATAATGCTTACCTGCCGTAATCGGCGGATGGGAAACCATATCACCAGCATACATATAGGCAGGAGTGCGACATATATCCGGAATTGTACAGAGTAAATTGCAGCCAGTGAAAATTTGGGTAAGTCATGCATCGGTATGTATGTCTCGGCAATATTTATGGCTACTTCCGTCAGCATCAATGACAGAAGGAAAGCGATGGACATCATCCAAAATACCTCGGCGAAAAGAAGTAGAAACAGTCCTTTTATCTCCGAACCCATACATTTACGCAACGCCACTTCACGCTGGCGGTTGTAGAACATCTGGATTATGAATTTGAGGAAGTTTATCAGGCCTGAAATCAAGATAAGCGAAGCAACAAACAGTATAGCCAATTTTGCCTTCTCCCAAGCTTTATCTTGCCGCATAGTAAAGTATGCGCAAGGATGCACCGTATGCTCGTCCCGTTGCCACGCTACCGACTGCAAATTTTTGTTCAGGGTTTCTATATCTGTCTCAGGAGATAAATAGCCTTCTACACTTAATGCTTCATTAGATAAGATTTCATAAGAGAAGTAACAATCTGCTTCCCGAATGCGCAAGTCATTGTCTTTTACTACATTCACCACCCTGAAGTCTTGTATCGGGTTCTCTGATATGATTTTAGGATTAGAGAGATGTATGACTGATCCGATGGGATTTCTGTTACCATAGGCTTTGCGTACAAATTGTTGTGACAGGACCACTTCATCCGGTGCCTCGGGTAAACGGTTACCATACAATAATTTCCTGCCATTGTATGCGAAGTAATTGGCATTGATTCCTTTATAGCGTATCAGGAAAGGCAAATTGCGTTGTTCGTCATCAATGACTTCTATCTCTGTAGAGTTGCCATAAGAGTGGATAGTAACACATTCCAAACCATTGACTGTTTGTTCTTCCATCCGCTTCACTTCATGACTGCGAAAAAAGGGACTTTCGCTTTGGCTGACTTCTATCCTTAGCCGTCGTTCACAGTTGGGCAAATCGGCGAGCTTTTCCTGTTGCTGAACAAAAAAACATACCAAAGCGTAGCATACGATTCCCACCGCCAGGCAAATGGCGGAAATCAGACTGTGAGTTTTATACTTCAACAGGTTTCGGAGCGATATCTTCAAATAATGTAGTATCATTGTTTCACTTGCTATTCGTTTTTAATGATTTCTGCCGGATTGCTCCTTGCTATCCGCAAGATACGGAAAAGTATTGTAAAACCTGTAATAAAAGTAACAATCAAGAATATACAGAGCCAGAAAAGCAAACCGCAATCAAAGAATACTGTGTACATTTGTTTCCACAACATCAACACAACATATACAAGAGGAAATGCAATGATGGCACTACACAATAACAGAATGATATAAAGGTGGGCAAACAATAGGATAATCTGCGGAACATCCGCCCCATTTACTTTACGGATAGCAACTTCTTTCTGACGTCGTTCTGTATCAAGCGTGATGCTGGAGTATACACCTAATAGTGTGATAATGATGCTGATAACAGCAAAGAACAAAATGATGTCTTTCAGATTGTATTCAAGAGCTTGCGAAACATGGATATCATCCAGGAATGTTTTAGCCTGATAAGTTATATTTTCAGGAAGCATCTCGTGACAAACTTTCTCAATCCATTGAGCTACTTCTTTCTGCTGTCCAGGATGGCTCTTGATATAGCAATGGCCTATATAGACGGATGAATTATAAGGTAGGAAAGCATATCCACTACTTCGGTTATAGACATCGGCCTGAAAAGGTGTGGATATTCCACAGATTGTGTAGTCGGTATTACCGCTATACAAATTCATACCGATTACATCTTTCTTCTGCATCTCCTGCCAGACATTGTCTACCACAATATCTTTTTCCGTTTGAGGAAGTCTTCCTTGTTCCATGAGAATATTCATGAAAGAGAAGAAATTGGCGGGTACAGCCATGACACTAATATCAATCCAGGAGTTCTCATTTCCTTTTTCGGTTGTTAATCCATTGCCCGACATCCCTTGCATGTAACCGACATCCGATAGCAAAATTTCTTTCACTCCTGCATGTTGCTTGAAGCGCTCTATCATAGTCAGTTTTTCTTCGTTCTTCATGAAGGGATAATCCAACGGAATACTTAAGATCTCCGCTTTCTCTCGTTGGCTTAATGTGTGGAACAAGGTATTGGCTGTTTTTTCTGACTGCAGATATAAAGCGACTGTCAGGGATACGAATACCCAGCAAATGAAAAACTGGATACCCAGCATGAGGTTACGCCCCCATTGTTTCCCTCTGCATTTATTGTTTCCATAAATACCTGTTTGCACGGTGATACGACGAATACGAATGGAAACAGACAAACATATAATGGCGCAGAGTATGATAAGAAGAACGATATATTGCAGAGCATGTATTAAAAGCGTTTCAGTGGTAAAGGTCATTGCAATGCCTGGTAAAGAGAAATTCATGTGATTCCCCAATAATTCTATGCCTGATAATACCAGTATGGAAGATATGGATATGACGATCAATGACTGTGTGAACAGCAAGTAGAAAAGTTGTTTCCAGTTGCATCCTATCATTTTCATGATACTGTATTCCTTGGTGCGGTTGAAGAAAGAACCGATAAGGAAATGGAAAAAGTTAATCAGTCCTACTAATAATATCAGTGTACCGATAATTCCGGTCACTAACCCCAAGTAGGAAGCGCCTTGTTTCTTTAATCTGGCTCCCATGCTACTGGCAGTGACAGTGTAAGCTTCGCCATACAAAGTATAGGTATAGTCTCTTTTTGAGAATTGCTTTTCTAAATCGGTACATGTAGTTTGTGGTGATAACAGCACGTAGGTATTTGCTCCCGTCATGTTATGCCGTTTGGGACTTTGTAGAAGTCCTTCACTGTCGTTTACGGTCAGCATATCTATGTTTTGCATAAAATCTAAGCTATTGTTCAGAGGAATATCTTTCATCACTGCTTGAATGGTATAGACGATACCTCCTGTTTTCGGAGTGCTTTCAGGAGAAGTATTTAGTCTTCTCATGAGAGTCATGTGTTTACCGATAGCACTTTCTGCATTACCGAATATTTTAATGGCCATAGATTGGCTCAGGATGACGGAGTTAAGAGATTGGCTTGCCATTTTCCAGTGTCCTGCCACCATTTCCGGAGTGAAGATTTTATTGTAGCAAGTATCTATTTCAATCGTTTCAAGTTCATAAGGCAGCGTCTTTTCCGGAGATAACTCTACATAATAAGGACGTTCACGAGGATAGGTTACGGATGAGATAGCTTCCGTTTCTCCCAAAGCCCATGTGCGCAATTCTTCGGCCAGAGGAACCGGAGAACCTGAAAAATATCTGTCTGCCTTACTGTCATAGAGGTTTAATTCTGCTATACGATCATGATTAGCAAAACAATGGTCTGTGTTTTCTACAAAGCGACTGCAATATATGCAGACACAGAAGCAGAGCAAACCTACTGCCAATCCAATGATGGAAATGACATTTTGTGTCTTGTACTTACACAAGTTTCTGAATGCTATTTTGAGATAATGGAATATCATATTATATTATATTTATTTAATAGGTTTCAAATCCTATGCCAAAGTTGTAATATATTGTATATAAAATATATACATGTAAAAGAAACATTTAGGTAGTGTGCTATACTGCACATACACAGTGCGAATACGCACCATTTATTCACTCTTTGTCACTTCTGCCGGATTCTGCCGTGCAGTTTTAATAACTTGATGTAATATGGTGAATAATACTAAGATAGTTACAATGTTCAATATGATGATAAACAGATCTATACTAATATTGACATGATAGGCATATTGTTCCAACCATATTGACATGGCATAATAAGAGCATGGGAAAGCAATGATGGCTGCAACGAATACTAGTGCAATGTATTCCTGGAAAAACATGATGATAATTTCACTGATAGTAGCTCCCATCACTTTCCTAATAGCTATTTCTTTTTGTCTTTGGGTGATGATTGAAGATGAAATCGAGTATATACCAAATAAAGAGATGAGAATACAAAGGAAACTCAAAATTGAAAATAACTTGAATATTGCAATTTCTGACTTATTCAATTCCTGGATTTTATTGTCTACGGTTTGCGGTTCAGTATTGTATTCATTGTATTCCCACTGATGTTTTTGCGCTAATTCATTGATGGCCTTTATCGCATTTCTTTCTGTTCCTGGAACAACTTGAAAATAATTAATTGATTGCATCCAATTATGTGCTTGTGATATGATGGTGGGATATACTTCCGTTTTCATTCCTTGTGAATATAAGTCTTTCACCACTCCTATGATTTCATAATCACTATAGTGCCATTCAAGATCACCTTTTCTGAATATGCCAATAGGAATCCGTATTATTTCTCCAATAGGATGTTCAATTCTCATGGCAGTAACAGCACTTTGAGTTAATATGATTTTGTTCAGGATAGGTGAATTGAATATGTTTCTAGGTGTATTACTATTGGTTACCCAGTCTTCTTCACGGAACAGTCTTCCTTCAATGAGCCTGAAGTTAAATATTTTATCTCCGCTATTTTGGAGTGCCAGCCTTGCAAAACGGCTTTTTTTATCTTCTTCTGTCTGTCCATTCCATTCTACGCGCTCTTCAAAGCTAGTTATATTTTTACAAACTATATAATCTGAAGCTGTAGTGGTAGCCTTTATCATAGGCAACTGCTTAATTTCTTCCAACATATCATTGCCATTTTGCTCACGTGGATTGATGCGCATTTCAATAATATTTTGAGTGTCGAAACCTACATCTACATTATGGATGAAGCGTAACTGCATATATAATACTCCTGTTGATGTTAAGAAAAACAGGCAGATAACCAATTGTAAAGACAGACTTATCCGTCGGAATATATGGTGTCTATGGGGACGCACTTTGTTGACTAAAGATTGTTTGGTGGACACTTGAATAAATTGTATAATGGGGACTGTGAGAATGATTCCAATACATGACAGGGATATAAATGCAATTGCAAGGTATTCCAGCCAAAGAGTGTTTTTCTGAATGGAAATTTGGAATATTTCTTCGAAGAATGGAGTGAGTACTTCTATTAAGCATCCGGATATTAAGCAAGCCATTAAACCGTGAAAAAGAGCTTCTGTCATTAATTGTTTCATAAGAATAATGTCATTGGCACCAACTGATTTGCGTAATTTCACTTCTCTTGTTCTTTGATAATAACGGTTTAAGAATAGATTCAAAAAGTTAAATAGTACACAACATAGCAGCAGGAAAGTCGCAATTGTAAATGTACTAATGAAGGAATATGAGAATGATTTTTCAGATGCAAAATCAAAATGTTTCTTGTATATAGGAGTTATTTTGATTTTCAGTTCTTCGGGAGTCATCTTATGTTTCTCTAATAGAGATTTTAGATGTTGAGTGAAATCTTTATGTTTTTGGTTTTTCCATAGCATTACATGGATAATGGCGTTGGCAAACCTCCATTCTTGTTCATTATTTATGTCATACTTGAACTGTTTCATTATGCGATATCCTGTGTAATGGAAAGAAGAATTAGAAGGACTATCGGCCATTATACCTACGATTCGCAGTTGCTGAGGATCTGCCAAATGTATGCCACGACTTCCTTGTTGCCTCAGGATGGAACCTAATGCTTCTTGGGGAGTTTTCCAAAATTGTCGTGCCAATGTTTCGCTTATAATAAGTTCATTTTCAAGCCTGGGTAAAGTACCATAAAGTATCTTTTGAGGGAAAATATTCATAAAAGACTTGTCTACCAATAGAAAAGCAGGAGATTTAATAATTTTGTCGTTTACTGAGTAATCTATTCCAGAATCTTCAAACGAGCAGGTTATGTCTTCTACTTCCGGACAATACTCTCGGATAAATGTTGACATAACGGGAGAAAGATATATTGAATGGGATGTCTCTGCTTGATTACAGACCAAGAAAGTGCGATTTGAAGCTGGATAAAAGTTATCATACGAAGTTTCGTAGTGCAACCAATAGAAACTAAAAATAAAGAATGCAATTCCCACTGCTAGTCCCATAATGCTTATTATGGATTGAAGTTTATATTTTACTAGATTACGGAAGGTTATTTTTAAATAATGTTGTATCATAAGTTTTACATATTATAGTTTATATATTATACTCTGATTTATTCACTCTTTATCACTTCTGCCGGATTCTGCCGTGCCGCCTGCCACACTCGCCAGCCGATACATGCAAAGATAATTATGGCTATGCCACCGGCTATGACTAAATATATCCAGGCATTAATTGTGGTCTGTTCTATATAGTTTTCAAGCCAACGTTTCATCAGGACATACCCTATTGGGAATGCGATGACAGCCGCAATAATGAGCAGAAGTATGTATTCCTTTATAAACATAATTAGAATATTCCGGATTGTGGCTCCATTCACCTTACGAACGGCTATCTCTTTGCGTCTTTGCTCGCAACTCAAAGTAATCAGAGAAAAGATACCGAAAGCAGCAATAAGTACACAAACCATGGCAACAAAGCTCAATAACTTTATCAGTGCATCTTCGGACTTAAGATATCCGGCATATTCTTCTGCTGTGTTGTATAATCTATATCTCACTTCCGGATACTCCCGACTGAATATGCTGTCTATCCGGTTTCTCAGTTCTTTCCATTTACCATCATGAAACTTAATTAAGATTTGTCCTTTTCCTAAAGAAAATCCTATATCCTTAAGAATATCCACTGCAACCAAAGTATAGGGTTGCACCGGTTCTGTCGGTGCCGTGATGTGGAAGTCTTTAATTATACCTACAATGGTCCATGTTCTGCCCTTCTGATAAAGTTTCTTTCCAATCGGGTCGCTCATTCCAAGTGCTTTTACGGCCGATTCATTAATCATTATGCTATTCGTTTCTGTCGGCTTTACTATCTCCCCTTCCAGCAATTTCAGATTGTAGAAGGACACTGTCTTTTCACAATTCCACAGACATAGCATATCTATACTCTTCGTCGCATCTTCTTTTCCGTCCCAATTATCGAAAGTCTGTGAAAAGCCTGATGATTTAGGCAATAGGCAACAATGTCCGGTTACCACCTCCCTTGTACATGAGAATTGCCTGATCTTATCAGCAATGGCTTCAAAATCATTGTCCGGATATAAAAGATTGATAGAAGCTATATTCTTTCTTTCCCATCCTAAATCTACATTCGTAAGAAAATAGATTTGCTTCATCATCACTATTATGCAGAACGTGACAAGAATCCCTATCGCCAATTGGAATGCAATACTTATTTTACGGAGTGCGTACTTGTTTCCGCTATTTCGTATGCGCGACCGTCTGATGGCGAATGGCACTAACAGAAATAAAGACAGTAAAAGAATCCCTACAAAATAGAGAAGAGATTCTCCATAAATATTTCCGGATACCCCGGACATTTTCTTAAAGGCGGGTAAAGCCGTTTCAACCAAAGCCATCCCCAATACGCCGGATAAAAATATGATGTATAGGTACTCCACAGAAAGTAGAATAAATAGCCCCCCGATGGAGGAACCGCATACTTTACGCAGTTCTATTTCACGGCTACGTATCTTCATGCGAGTGATGAACAGAGAGAGATAATTGAACAGGGAACAAAGAATCACTAAACCTCCGGCCACAGAGAATAGTATCAAATAGTAGAATTGGAAAGATGGGTTCCTGTTAACTGATGAATAATGATACTCGTCGAGTGGTATTAGCCGGATACCCTCGAACACTCTGCGGGGATCTCTCGGATCGGCTTTTGTTTTATTTGCAGCAAGTTTCTTCTGAAAGGCTATCGGATCAGTCCCTTTACGTAACTTGATAATGATTTCGAAACTTCCATTATTCCAATCATTCTGCCAGCTGCGAAAGTATTTTCCCTGTCCCCAGTAACCGAATGACAGATTACTGTGATTGAGGCTTGAGAGAATGGCACAAATCGTCAGTGTATCGTCATTATAGTTTTTAACTTCTTTGCCCAGTACATTCGTTGAACCGAACAATTGCATAGCTACATCTTCAGTCAAGGCTATCTTGTCATTGGAATACATAAAGTCCATACTTCCTGATAGAATGGATATATTGAACATTTTCATGAAGCAGGAGTCTGCCTGTAGATCATTAGTTTCCACTGTCCGACCATTTGCTTTAAGATCTACTTTTTGTCCCCATCTGGTATAGGCGCATGCAGCTTCCACCTCAGGGAAATCGTTTTTCAGAACAGTCGATGCTGGGTATGGCATAGAAGTGGAATATCCGTTTACTCCAAATACACTTTCTTTGCAAAGAATATACATTCGGTCGGCTCCTTCGTGGTAAGCGTCATACGTCATCTCATAATGTATCCACAGGTTGGCAAGGGCGAAACAAGTGAAGCCTACTGCCAGACCAAAGATGCCGATAACACTTTGTGTCTTGTATTTCAGTACATTACGAAATGCTATCTTAAAGTAATGTTGTATCATAGTTTATATTTACTTATCTGTTGTTGATTCTTGATGACTTTTATAGGATTCTTAATACTTAATTTTCAAATCTTATGCCAAAGATATAACTGATTGTATATTAGGTATATATTAATTTCTTAAATATAAATTCGGTGTGCTATACTGCACAAAAATAGTGCATATTCGCACATTGTCTACATTGAACTCTCAATTATTGGAAAGGTTTTCAAAGAAGAGAGAATATATTGGGGATATAAATACTAAAGGAATATAGTATTAAATGTAAAGTTATTTGTTTATAAGTTATAGAAAACGTCTTTCACTTTTCTCTCAAAATTGTATATTGAATAATTTCGTAACGAGAAGTATCTTTTTATTATTTATTATTGTATATCAATATGTTATATCTTCTAAAAGGGAAAAATAGGGGTCAAAATAGGGTCAGGGTCACCTATAACCCCGAATCCCCACAACAGATGAAGAAGCATTTTAAGGGGATGTAAAGAAAAATGTGACTCTTAGTACTAATGCATTGAAATTAGTCCCGTCTACACTGGGTAATCTGCCGATGCATCTTTCTTCTTCCCTCCTTAAAAAAGAATGTTTCGTAGCATGTTCTCTTTTTTGTGTCTTAAATATTTGCATTAAGCAGGAAAGAAGACACAGACTAAAAAGAGGTAGTCAAAGAGACGGATCATATTAACTTCTTGTTTATAGTATTTACTTAATCCGGGATTGTTCGTATTGTGCAAAATGCTGTCATATTAAATCTATGTAGAAACACTTTTTTATTGGACAAGAATAATTGACAATCTTTTGATATACAGCAGTTTATGTGTTTTTGCTTGAAAAAACAACTATCAGGTGGGGTTATAAGTGACCCTGACCCTATTTTGACCCCTAAAATAGCTTCCAAAAATTTTTGCAAAGCTGTGTTTTTGTTTCTTTAATTTATCGACATATATCTTGATTATCATTTATCGTCTACTGAAAAAACATAGATACATCTTGTGAAAAGTATAAATGTAGGCGATAACAAGCAATGTGATTATGCAAAATAAGCAATCTTGCATTGCAGAACATTGCTTATTTTGCATAATCACATTACTTGCCAAGTTATAGGTCCATGCGTTTTATGTTTATGCTCCGTTTATTCACTCTTTATCACTTCTGCTGGATTTTGTCGTGCAGCTTGCCATACACGCCAGCCTATACTGAGAGTAATCACTATCATAATGCCCATAAATATAAGGATGAACGGCCACACTCCTATATTCACCTGACGATTGTAAGTTTCAATCCACTGTCTCATGATAATATAGCCGACCGGGAAAGCTATCAGTGAAGATATGATCAGAAGCAAAGTATATTCCCTAAAGAAAATACTCAGAATATTGCCGATTGTAGCTCCGTTCACTTTACGGACAGCTATTTCCTTCCGTCGCAGTTCGCAAGTCAATGTGACCAGGGAATAGATACCGAACACGGCTATCAGAATACAAACCAATGAAGAGAAACTCAAAAGGCCGGATAATGCGTCCTCTGATTTCAGGTATTTGTTGTATCGTTCTTCTTCACTATCCAAAAAAAGTTTGCGGTCGGGAAGTTCCGCCAGTTGCATCTCCTCAATACGGCGACGGCATTCTTCCCAGGTTCCCGGTTTATATTTGAAAAGTACGAAACAACGCGGCCACATATATTCCAATTTGTTTGTATTGACAAATATAGCATTAGGTACATCGTTTGTAGGTGCTCTGTAAGCACAATCTTTCACTACCCCTACTATGGTCATAGATTGGGTATTTTCTTCATTATAATAGATGCGCTTTCCAATAGCTTCTTCCGGTGTCCAGCCCATAGTACGGGCTGCTGTTGCAGTGATGTTCACTTCGTTGAGTTTTGATTTATCCGAGATCCATTCTCCTGCCAATAGCTTCATATTGTAGAATTTGAAGAAATCTTCTCCTGCCAAAAACTGGTCTATACTGATAGGATTATCTGCTGTTCCGTTCAGACCATCCCATGAAGTTACCTCAAAAAGAGAATAAGCTCCCATACTGATTAGAGGCCAATAGACAGGTTTCACTATTTCTGTAACCATAGGCAGTTCCTTTACTTTTTCGGCCCAAACATTCATATCCACATTCATCCAAATACTTAAAGATGCACGATTTTGATAATCAATACCTGTATTTACATTACGTAAATGATAGAGCTGCATTTGCATAATAGTTGTACAGAATATGAAAACGATGCAGACAATCAGTTGTAAAACAACGCTCCCCCTTCGAAAAAGACGTCCTATGGCGCTTGTGTGATGGAGCGTGTGTTGCAATGAACGGCGACGGAATATGTAGACAGAGAGCAGGGCAATGATATATGCCAATATAGACATGCCTGCTATGTATAATATGCAATAACCATAGATGGACATATCTGTATCAGCTATTCCGGAATAGTGTATAAACCAAGATTTGAGCAACTCAATGAAGCCCATTCCCAAAATGGACGCCAGCAAGATAGTAAACAGAAAATCCATGCAAAGCAACGCCAACAACGAATGTTCGGAAGCTCCGTTTACTTTACGCAGTGCCATCTCACGCTTACGTGAGCGGAAACAATCGCTATAAATAGTCAGATAATTCACCAATGCGCAAAAGATGATAAGTACTCCCGTTATTGAGAAGTAGACAATGTAACGAAATTGTACGATTGTTTCGTCACCACGGACAAATTCATCCGCGTATCGTAATTGGGTAATAGGTTCCAGGTAGAAGCGTGTAAATCCGGTTTTACAGTTATATTTATCTTTCTTCATCTCTTCCGGAAAGTTACGGTTCATTTTTTTTATGAGTGCGTTGATATCTGTCCCGTGTTTCACTTTTATCAACATCCTATATCGACCGTTTCCCCATGAAGTGTCGTCACTGCTCATCCATCCCATAACAGAATATTTGAAATTAGAATGTTTCCCCCAGTCGTCTATGACGGCACTTATACGATATCCTTTCATGTTGTTGCCAGAAATCAATTCTTTCCCAATCACATCTGTAGTACCAAATAAATCGCGAGCCATCTCTTCTGTAATGGCAACTTCTTTCTCATTGGATGATGATGATAAGAAATTATTGTTGCCTTCTAAAATTTTTACATCCATCATCCGCATAAAAGTAGAGTCAGGCGCTATATATGGATATTCCGTCAACTGTTTGTTCTGCATCGTGAAAAAAGATTGCTGTTCGAATGCACACCAATCTTCTATTTCTGAATAAAAATTTTTTAAATACCCACCTAAAGCGTAGGGTACAAAGTTGTGATAATGTGTTCCGAAATGATTTTCATCCGTCCGTATCAGATAGATGCGATCCGCATCCCTGTGAAAACTATCATATGTCATCTCATATTGTATCCAGAATGTGGACAAGGCAAAGCATGCCAGACCTATTGCCAGACCGACAATACTGATTATACTTTGTGTTTTATGTTTCAGTATATTCCGAAAGACTATTTTAAGATAATGCTGTATCATGGTTTCTGTATTTTCTTTATTTTCTTTATTCTTCTTTCTCTTACTCGTATTTAATCACTTCTGCCGGATTTACATTGGCTGCTTTATAAATCTGCCAGATAATAGTCAACAATGATATCAAGGCTGTTGCGCCTATGCCTATAATAAATAAATCGGGAGTGATGGGTGCCTTATGGGCAAAGTCTTCTAAATAGAGTATTATCGCTCCGGAAGACAATGGAATAGCTATCAGTGATGCTATCCCCAATACTGAGAGATATTTTTTGATGAGTAAAGGATATATGTTTTTCCCTTGTGCTCCATTTACTTTACGCAGGCCTATTTCCCGATAACGCTGACGGATATCAAATAATGAAATGGCCAATAGTCCCAAGGATGATATAAGAATGGCAACTTTGGCAAACAATGAATAGATATCCACCACCCGCCGATCTTCATTGTACATGGAAGCTATCTCATCTTCTATCAGTTTATATTCGAAGTCAGTGCTTCCCGTAGCTTCTTCATATAATTTACGCAAGAAGTCGATAGCTTCTGCCCTCCGTTCGTGCGGATACGAAGCAGTAACAGTAATAAGCTCATATTTTTCATCAAAATATTCGATAATCATGGGAGCGGCGGACTGTGATAAATGCTTGACGTTGAAGTCTTTTATAACTCCCACGATTTCAACAGGAGGATTATACTCGGATGGAACATTACTGGAAGCCCAACTTTTGTCTTCACCCTGAAGTTTGTCACGCGTAATATCCTTGATGCCAAATACTTTTTTGGCAGATTCGTTGATGATACATTTAAAACTGTTTTTGGTAAACATTTCATCTATTGAATCATTCCATAACCTGCCTTTTAGTAGTTGGAATTCGAATAATTCCATAGAGCGTGGAGACATTCTGGCTCTTAGTACCGGTTTGAAACCATTCTCTGCCCGGTTAAGAGCGTAACGTGACGGCTTGAACTGGTGAAGCGGCATTGGTATCCTGCTCCAATGAGTAAATAATGTGCTTTCACTCATTCGTTTGTTTACTAACTCTTTATTAGCCTGCTGTATTTTCCCTTCTTTCAAAAGATCTTCTTTCTCTTTCTCATGAAATGAACTCCCTCCTTTGAAAACATACATCTTGCATTCTATCACATCATGAGTACGGAAACCGAGGTCGGAATGAAGCATGTATTCAAGTTGCCGTACAAAGAAAAGCGACATGACAATCATATAGATAGTGATGACATATTGAAAGCCAAGAAAAAGCATGCGTGAACGGACAGAGAAATGCGTGGAAGAAAGTTCGCGCATGGAAGAAACCGGAGTGTTATGAGTAAATTTTATAAATGGATAAAATGTGGTTAGCAATGGAAGCACAAATAAAATAAGAAGAGATATATTCAGGTCAAACTTTAAATTTGAGTTCGTAGGAATATACATCTCATTGTAGAACAAATGTCTGGTAATTTCAATAATCAACCAACAAATAAACAGTGCAGCTCCTGAGAGTAGCATATTCTCAATGTATATCTGAAGAAAGATTTCTTTTCTACCTGCTCCATATACTTTCTTTATACCAAACTCCCTGGCGCGTTTGGACATGATGACTGTATAAATATTGGTAAAGTTTAGGATGCCTATAATACCTACCAGAAAGGCAACAATCCATAATACACGAATATAATCTTTATTTCCGTGTTGGGATAATGCTGACTTTTCATGAGAGGTCGTATAATAATAATCTGTCAATGGTAAATACTGGTAGTGCATGGTCTGGAATGTACTCCATTCGTCTCGTGGCTGTTCTTTATTGTATTTTTCATTCAATTTGGCAATGTCCGTACCCGGTGTCATAACTACAGCATAGTTCGGATTTGAAAACCATAATTCTTCCAGTTCGTCCGATAAAAACATGTCCGGTAGCCATGATGTTTTGGTTTCCTGAGTATCCAATACACCTACAATGCGGAACTTTCTTCCGACGGAATTTTTAAAAGTCACGCCTATAGGATTGGGTACTCCATTGAGGGAATGAAGCCAAAACTCTTTAGTTATGAGCGCATCGTTGGGGCGCTTTATTTTCCCACTCCCCATATAAATGGAATAAGGAAAAATACTAAAGAATGTACTGTCTATGGACAGGGCATTTACAGTAATTTCTTGTTTCCCAAAATCCATAACCAAATCGGTACATGGAGTGAATGACGCATAACGTTCTACTGCCGGATCCTTTTCTAAGTCAGATTGGTATCCGGACAGTTCTTTGGTGCCGTCACTGATAGAACGTTCGATAAAATAAATCCGTTTGTATTCCGGATAACAGTGGTCTACTGTATTCTCCTGATGAATATATCGTGTTATGGTAAATACACAGGCAAGACTAATTGCTAACCCTATGAAATTGACAAAGGTATACACCTTAAATCGCAATAGCATGCGTATGGATAATAAGATTTGTTTCATACTCTATGTGTTTTTATTCTGTTTTCATAATCTTTGCCGGATTAATGCGTGCAGCCTTATTCACCTGCCATAACAAAGTGCCCAATGAAATGCCCGCAACAGTTAGTATGGCAATCACATATATGGATATACTGACAGGTGCTTTAACAACGAAATCCTTTGTATAAGTATCTATGAGATAGTAAGATAATGGTGCGGTAAGCAGCGTTGCCCCTCCTATCACCCATATATATTTGCGAAATAAAATTGAATATAAATTCCGTAACTGCGCTCCGTTTACTTTCCGGATAGCAATCTCGCGATATCGTTGGCGAATATCGAACAGAGAGAGCCCAAATAGCCCCAAAGCCGAAACAAAAATGGAAATGGCGGAGAAAAGCGTGAAGACAGTTGACACACGCCGATCTTCGCGATACAGTGCCTGCACATCTTCTTCCAGCCAGTGATGGTCAAATTCTTCGGTATTAAAAATCTCTTGTCTGATCTTTTTCAGATAAGAGATGAGCTCTTTCTCTTTTCCGTTTTTACAGGCTATCTGGTATTGCGAACCACCTGCCTTGGGAGATACCATAAATACAAGAGGCTTCTTACCAGCAGTAAGGTGTCCGGTGTAGTAGTTTTCTACGACTGCTTCTACGGGCATCAGAGATGTTCCGCCTTCTATAATATTTCCATCCATGCCCATGGAAATCCAAAGTGCTTTCTCTCCCCTGACAAATGCTTCATCACGTTTCGTATAGCCGAAGGCTTTCATGGCAGCCTCGTTCATGACTACCAGATATTTATTGCGTCCTTCAATTTTATCGGGCAATGCATTTTCTTTCATCCGTAGCTCATAAAATTTGAAAAAGTCAAGGGGTACCCACATCAGCATCATATTTTGTTTCACGTCTTTATCATTTATAAGAACGGATGTGCCTGCGCCTCCTGCTCCTAAGATGCCACATTGTGACGGTTCTCCACGGAACCACTGTTCGATGAAGGGACATTCTTCCAGCTTTTGCTCAATGCTCTGAGCATCTTGCCAGTGTTTCTTTTTCTGCTCTTCACTCTCTAAATACCAAGTTTTGGAGAGAGGTACTAGATTAGCATACAATATGCCCTTTGTCCGAAATCCCGGAGGAGTATCTTGCAAAAAGTGAAGGTGACTGCTGAAATACAATGATAGTATAATAAGCAATAGAGTGATGCTATACTGTATAAATAGGAAGGCTGTGCGGGTTGCAACAGACTGGCGTGATCCTCCGATGGAGCGTATAGATATGATGGGTGGCAGATAATTGTATTTGATAAAGGGATAAATAGTGGTAATTAATGGTAGAAGAACCCAAACAGTCAATGACAGTTGCCAGTCAAAAGCTGTATAGGGAATGTCACTTTCAAGCAACCGATTGGCATATCCGGAGAATATCTCAATGAAAAACCATGCCAGTAGCAAGGCGATGGATATCATTAATGCATTCTCTGTCCATAGTTGCATGAAGAGAGTGCGCCCCTGCACACCGAAGACTTTCTTCACACCATATTCCTTAGAACGTCTTAGCATGAAGACTAAATAGATATTGACAAAGTTTAATATGCCTGCCAGTAATAACAACAAGCATACTCCTGTGAGTATCAGGATGTGGGAACGGCTGCTGTAATGCCATATCTCGGGATCATCGCCGGAAGCCGCCAATTCTTTGTTCCAATAAAGTTGGCTGACAGGTAGGAAGTTATACCGTATTCTAAACCCCTGTGACGTCTGGCGGTAGACATTACTGGAAGCATTAATGGCATCCACATCGACTCCGGGCATAAAGCGTAATAGTTCCACATACATTCTGCTCCATTCTCTTCTTGTTTTAAGATCCAGGTTTACTACAATGTCAAATGTCAGTGAGGATTTGCATGCCGGTTCATCCAATATGCCGCAGATAGTGAGATGTTTGCCTCCGGAATACTCCATAGTCTTTCCTATCGGGTCTTTTTCTCCAAATACACGTTTAGCGAATTGCCGGGTGACAAGAGCTTCTTCCGGTGCTGCCATGCATTTACCCTTTAGCGGATAATTAAAGAAATGGAAGAAAGCTGTATCAGCAGCCAATAGCTGGACAGCATAAGGCTTTTCATCAATCGTCACATTATCATTGCAGGATGTAATGAAGTAACTCCTTTCTTTGACGGCCTCAGGCTGAAAATAAACAGTGTCTGCTCCGCTATCTGGTCCTACACTGCCTGGGAATACGTTGCCATCTATGTCGCGAAGTGGAATATAGACATTTTCAGCATCCGTGCAATGTGTGTTTACCTGAAGCTCTCGGTGAATGTAGCGGACTAATATGATAGTACATGCCAGACTAAGTGCCAGCCCGATTATATTAATAATCGTGTATGATTTAGAGCGTATAAGGAAACGCCAAGCGTATTTAAGTGTTTTCATATTTTCAAGTATAATCTGTTTTATTCGTTTTTTATAACCTCTGCCGGATTCTGACATGCAGCTTGCCATATCCGCCAGCCGATACTAATGCAAATGATTACAATAACTACGATCAGAATTATTACATAAATCCACCAATTGATAGAAGTCTGAATGACATATCCTTCCAGCCAATGTTGCATGACGATATAACCCGCCGCAAAAGCAACAATTGCAGCCAATGCCAGTAATATCATATATTCCCGGAGGAATATACTGATAATGTCCGAAATGGTAGCTCCATTCACTTTACGGATAGCAATCTCTTTGCGCCGTTGTTCGCATGATAGATTGATTAAGGAAAATATTCCGAAGACTGCAATAATTCCACAAACAATAGATGCTACGGTTAACAGCTTCATCAAGATATTCTCGGAAGCGGTAGCTTCTTCTATTATATGACTTACGCTCCGTGACCACATGTAAAAATCAGGATAACTTTTCTTTATATGATTGTTAATAGCCTTCAGAACGTCTTTATATTCCCCATGATACGTATAAACATACTGTTTCCGGGGAGGAAACTTCGATACAGTATATATAGCCGGCAAAGCCTGCGTGATGGGTGAAAGGCGGATATCTTTCAAAACACCGGCTACCACATAAGATTTATGAAACTTCTTTCCAACAGGGTCTTTCCAACCCAGTTTTTTTGCTAATGATTCGTTTATCAGTATGTCATTAGGGCTGGATGACTCATCTGGGAAAACACCGGCCACTAACTGTAATCCTAATAAATCGAATGTTTCTTTTGAAATCTGGAAATCATTGACAGCTACTTCTTTATCTCCCGGTTGTTTGCCATCCCATTCTACGGCTGTAAACATAGATTGGGCTAATCCCGGTAAGGGGAAATTTGAGACTTCCCGAAAATCAATGTCCGGAATTTCTTTCATTAGTTTTACCCAATGTTCTTTATCACTGTCAGGGATACCTTCAAGATAGGCCACATACTCTATATCAGTATTGGTGACTCCCATGTCGGCAGATGTACGCAGATGATGCAATTGTTTCATCATCATTATTGTACAAAATATAAAACCAATACTGACCACCAATTGAAACCAAACCCCTATCCGTCGGTAGAAGGTAGAAAAGCGACGGGTGATAGCGGAAGATATAGCCGACTGTAATGTAAAACGCCGTTGAACCAACAAGGTGAGCCAGGCAAAAAGTAGAACGGTTCCTATGACGATTGACATATAGATAAGCGTCTCTTTATAAAAAAAGAGATTATTCTCTTCAGTGATGTAAGACCAGCGCTTGAATATGGGGAGAGAAACTTCCACCAATAAGAAGCCGACAGGAACTGAAGCCAGCAGTAGTAATACAATCTCAGACATCAGCAAGGCGACCAGACTTCTTTCCGATGCTCCATTCACTTTACGGAGTGCCCATTCACGCTGCCTCATGCGAATGCGTATCAGGTAGATAATGAGATAGTTGGATAGTGCTCCCAAAACGATTAGCAGGCTGATCAGACAAAAGAGGCGGACATATTCTATACGGATAAATATATTGTATTTGGGATGTGTATAATGATATTCCGTTATAGGAGTAATGTGAACAGGATATTTCCGTATATTTCCTTTCATATCGACTTCTATATCTTTTAGCTTTTTACCCAAAGCGTCCATGTCGGTACCGGGAGCAACGCGAAACAAGGTAGTTCCGGATGCATAGCCCCAGTCCAGATATTCCGGGGCTTTTCGCCTTGAAATCACGTCGAATTCATAATTAGAATGTCCTTTCCATTTTTGAACCACGGCAGTAACAGTCATTTTCTTATCAAGCGGAAACTCCTTGCCAATAGGTGATTCCTTACCGAAAAGCAAGCGGGCAGCTTTATCGCTAATGGCTATCTCATCGGCAGTATTGTACAAAAACTGCAAACTGCCTTCCAATACCGTAACCGGAAACATGGAGATAAAAGCACTGTCTACCGATATCATGGTCCAATGCCTGTTCTGATCATCGTTATACTCTGTTGTGAAGTTTGTATAAGTCGCAACTTCTATTTCAGGAAAGGTATTGACCAGATGAGGGGCCAGCAAAGGAGAAGTCGTAGTTGAGAAACCACTGGTTCTAAATACGGAAGGAACACTTGCCACATAGACTCTGTCGGCTCCATCATGGAAATTATCATAACTTTGCTCATAATTCATCCACATGCCGGACAGGGAAAAGCTGACAAAACCTACGGTTAAGCCAATAATGCTGATCAGAGTCTGCATTCTGTACTTCAACAGGTTTCTTATTGCTATTTTCAGATAATGTTGTATCATGTATTTGTTCTTTACTTTAATATTAGCTCTTCCGCTTCGCCAAAGTTATCATATCCTGTTGTAATAACCCAATCTCCGGGTTGCAAACCGTCTGTAACCTCGTATTGCTGCGGGTTCTGGCGCCCGATGCTGAGAGGAACACGTGTAGCTTTGGTTTTGGATGCATTCAGTTTGTATATCCATTGTCCACCGGTGGATTGATAGAAGTTGCCACGAGGGATAACAATAGCCTGTTCCGGTTGCCCCAATTCTATTTGTACGCGGAAACTTTTACCTACACGTACGTTGTCAGGCATTTCTCCGGTAAATACCAAGTCCACATCGAAAGTGCGGTCTTTTACTTCGGGCACTACTTTGGTGATGCGGAGTGGATATTTGCGTCCTTGATAGTTAATAGTAGCGGGAAGCCCTGTTGTGATGCGGTCTATGTAGTATTCGCTAAGAGAAGTGTGAATTTTATATTGATCTAATACCTTGATTTCTGCAATGCCTTGGTTGGATGCTACTTGTTGTCCAGGGGTGACTTTTACAAAGCTGAGCTGCCCGGCGACGGGGGCCTTAATTATTAAATTGTCCAGTCGTTCGCAAGCACGTTCATACTTCTTGCGTTCGCGTTCCCGGTCATTATGGATCAAGTCCTTGCGAATAATGGCAACGACGGAATCCTGACGTAAACTCTCGCGTTGTAACTTTGCCTTCTTAACATTATAATTGTATTCATCTTCGGCAACTTCCAACTGAGCTTTGCTTTTAATTCCCATTTTAAACTCTTCCTTATCGAGATTGAAACTTTTTTGAAGACGAGCTAACTCATAGTTGGTCTGTAAAGTTTGTTGTTGAAGGGTCAGGCTCTTTTGCTCCATTTCAATCTCTTTCTCACGGAAAGAAATCAGTTGCTTTTCCAGATCATCGCGTTGCTCTTCGATACTATGTATCAGATCGGGATTTTCGAGTACAAGGATCGTATCTCCTTTCTGTAACAGGCTTCCCTCCTCGCCTACAATGCGATCTACGCTTCCTGATTCACGGGCATTAACGATAATGGTAAGAATGGGCTGGATAAGTCCTTCCACGTCTACATATTCCATGAACTTATCATTCTTAACTTCAGCAATCTGTACATTCTCCTGGTCGATGCGCAGTTTGCTGGGGCCGGCAGAAAGAATGATAACGTAAATGATGAAAGCAAGGAATATAATTCCTCCTGCCAAATAATAACGGTAGCGAATGTACCAGGGCTTCTTTTCAAGTTTAATATCCATAGTGCTTTTATTGTTTTACAATTTATGATCAGACGTATGATATGACTTTTTATTTCTTTATCATTGCATCCATTACTTCTTCTATTTTCTCAGTTTCCGTTAGCGGGGCATCTTTTTCAAAATCATAAAGTGTCAGGCTGCGGAGAGTATAGTACAGGCTCCAATAATTATATAATGCAGTTATATAATTACGTCGTGCAGCATCCTTTTCGCTGATAGAAGCGTTGAGGTCAAGTACGGTTGATTTACCTAAAATATAGAGCCGTCGGGCTACATCCGCGCGTCGTTGCGCTGTTTCATCCGTGCGGGCAGCAATGTGTACGCGCTGGGATTGCAGATTGAATTGTTTTACCAGTTTGCGGACATTCAATTCAAAGTCTGTTTTATCTTGTTCTACCTGAGTGTAAGTTAAGTCACGGTTAGATCGGGCTACCCGAATCTGCCCTTTCCCACGTCCCCAGTCTAATATAGGCAGACTAATACCGAGGGTAACATATTGTTGATCCAAAGGGTTATGATAGGCATCTTTAAGTTTATCTCCAGTCTGTGTCAATCCGAAACGGAGGTAAAGATCGGCTTTCAGTCCGGCATTAGCGCGGGCATTAGCCACTTTGCTTTCACTTTCCAGTTTGCGACGTTGCATGTTCAGTATATCCGGACTATTTTGGCGTGCTGTGATTAAAGCGGCATTCAAGTCTATCTGAAGATTGGGTACATGGTCGCTGACATCGACTTTAATCAATACATCTTCTTGGATACCAAGGTATGAGCGAAGCTCCTGCATACAGTTTTCCACTTCAATATGGGCATTCATACGATTGGTCTCTTCTGTCAGTTTATTCAGTTCCAGTTGCAACATCTCATTTTCGGTAATAGTACCTATATTATAGCGTCCTTGTGCATAGGTATATAAGGTATCTGCATTGGCATAGTTGGTAGAAGCTATTTCATAGTTACTTTGTGCTGTGGCAAGGGCAAAGAATTTTTGTGTAGCATTAGCGGCTACAAGCTCCAGAGTTTCTACATAAGTCTTTTTGGCTTCCCGGTAACGTAATGGTTCGATACGACGGTTCCATTTCAGACTGTTGTATCCGAAAAGCGACTGACTGTAGCCGATATTTATAGGTGATGTCTGCCAGGAAGTAGAGTGATCGCTAAACAAGTCAAGACGTTGGGCAGAGGTCTCCACGAACAATGTACCGCCTGTCCATGGAATATTCTGCGTCAAACTTAGAGTCAGGTCGGTACTCAATAGGTTTTGTTCTACAAACTTTACACTACCGTCGCCCATGGTGACTTTGTTAATGGCACGGTTGAGATAAGGATCGGAAGTCAGTTTCAGAGCAGGCAGATAGTTAGCCTTATAATATTTGTAGTTCCAATAAGCCGAGCGGAAGCTATGTTGGGCAGTTTGTGCATCAGGCGATTGTCGGCGAGCACGCTCTATGGTTTGCCCTAAGGTCAATTCCATGGTATGTTCTTGGGCAGTAGCAGTTACCAGACTACCGCAGGCTATCAATGATAAAAGTATATTTTTGTACATAGTATATTCCTTTTAATAATAGATATTCAAATCTTGTGCCAAAAATATAATTAATTGTTATATAGTATATTACTTCAGAGAAAGGGAATCTTACTCTGTGCCATACCGCACAAAAATAGTGCGTATACGCACACACAACACATTGATATATTACCTATCTTTGCCGACAACTGATGATAGAAAAACAATAGCTTTTATGGAACAATTAGGAAAGATACTGATAGTAGACGATAATGAGGATGTGCTTTTTGCCCTTAACCTTTTACTGGAACCTTATGCAGAAAAGATAAAAGTAGCAGTAACCCCTGATCGTATTGAACACTTCATGACGACTTTCCAGCCCGATATAATATTACTGGATATGAATTTCAGTCGCGATGCTATAAGCGGGCAGGAAGGTTTTGAGAGCCTGGAACAAATCTTGCGTATCGATTCTCAGGCAGTTGTTATTTTCATGACAGCATATGCAGATACGGATAAAGCAGTACGGGCAATTAAAGCGGGCGCCACCGATTTTATCCCCAAACCATGGGAGAAAGAAAAACTGCTTGCTACCCTCTCGTCCGGTATCAAGTTGCGTCGTTCCCGATGTGAAGTGAATCTGCTGAAGGAACAGGTGGAAGTTCTTAGTGGTGTGGGCAGTGGCGTAGAAGAATCTATAATTGGTGAATCAGCTGCGATGCAAGAGGTGTTTACAACGATAGAGAAATTACGCGATGCAGATGCTAATATTCTTATTCTTGGTGAGAATGGAACAGGTAAAGATGTAATAGCACGTTTGTTATATCGCTGTTCGCCACGCTATGGCCGCCCCTTTGTAACGATTGACCTTGGAAGTATTCCTGAACAATTATTTGAAAGTGAATTATTCGGTTACGAAAAGGGAGCATTTACTGATGCCCGAAAACCGAAAGCCGGACGTATGGAAGTGGCAACGGGAGGCACGCTGTTTCTGGATGAAATCGGTAATCTTTCATTGCCTATGCAGGCCAAGCTACTGACGGCCATTGAAAAACGACAGATCAGCCGTTTAGGCAGTACGCAATCTGTACCTATCGACGTGCGTTTAATTTGTGCCACGAATGCAGATATCCGCCATCTGGTGGAAGAAGGGAATTTCCGGCAAGACTTACTCTATCGTATCAATACGATTGAACTGCACATCCCTCCATTGCGGGAGCGAGGGAATGATATTATCCTCTTGGCAGACCATTTTCTGCAGCGCTATGCCCGTAAATATCAGAAGGAAATGCGGGGCTTGACGCGTGAAGCAAAAGCGAAATTACTGCGTTATCCCTGGCCGGGGAATGTGCGTGAGTTACAACATACGATGGAGCGTGCCGTAATTCTGGGTGACGGTTCGTTGCTTCGTCCCGACAATTTCCTGTTTCAGGCTTCTTCACCCCGTCCTAAGAAGGAGGAAGAAGTACTCAATCTGGAGCAATTGGAACGGCAGGCTGTAGAAAAGGCTATGCGATTGAGCGAAGGGAATATGACGCGGGCCGCGGAGTATCTGGGAATCACGCGCTTTGCATTGTATCGGAAGATTGAGAAGTTGGGATTATAGTTTAATTAAATTCTTCATTCTTCATTCAAACCATTTATTATGAAGCGGTATTCCTTAATTGTTATCTTGCACATCTGTCTTCTGGCAGTACTTTCTGTAGGCGTCTATGTGTTATTTTGTGCAGACTTGTGGTTTAGTATGCTTATCACATTCTTGTTTCTTTTGGGGACGGGTATACACCTTTATTATATACAGATGAAACAATTGCAGATGATACGTCGCCTGACAGGCAGTTTGCGTTATAATGATATGACACAGGCTTTCCATCCACCTTATAAAAATAAGCTGATGACAGAGATGGCTGTAGAATTATCAGAAACCCTACAGGCTTTTCGTGCCCGTTTACTAGAGGAAGAAGTGAAACACCAGTATTACGAAAGTCTGTTGAATAAAGTGGATACCGCTGTATTAGTGACTGACATGTCCGGGCGTATCGAGTGGTTGAATCGTGCTGCTACTGCTCAACTGGGGCAAGATCCACAGTTGCCGTCCGAATTCTTGAATCTTCCCTCAGGTGAAACACAAGTCATGCGTATTCATCGGAATGGGGCTACTTTGGAAATGGCCGTAGCTACTACCCTTTTCGTAGCTCGTGGCATGGAAAGGCGCCTCATTAGTTTGAAGAATATACATTCTGTATTGGAACGAAATGAAATGGAAGCCTGGCAAAAACTAATCCGTGTACTCACCCATGAAATCATGAATTCCATTACGCCTATCATCTCTCTTTCCGAAACATTGAGTGAGCGTGGAGTGCCTGTGGCATTAAAAGACGCAGGAGGCGAAAAAGAATATGCCGTAATGCTGCAAGCCATGCAAACTATTCATCGGCGTAGTAAGGGACTGTTGGGGTTTGTAGAAAACTATCGTCGTCTTACCCGTCTCCCCGCTCCCGTCTGCGCGAGTGTATCAGTTCGGGAGCTGTTTACTGATTTGCAGAAACTCTTTCCAGACGAAACGATTCATTTTGAACTTCCACCTTCAGAGAAAATATTGAATGTGGATCGTGCCCAGATAGAACAGGTGCTTATTAATCTGCTAAAAAATGCCCGTGAAGCATCTGGCCGTCGCGAAGAACCCAGAATTGAGGTAAAAGCTGCTTTTGCACCCAAAGTGACTTCTTCTCTGACTTCCTGGCGTTGTACTATTACTGTTCGGGATAATGGTGAAGGTATCTTACCCGAAGTACAGGATAAAATATTTGTTCCGTTCTTCACGACGAAAACTGCCGGTTCGGGTATTGGACTCAGCCTTTGCAAGCAAATTATGAATCAGCATGGGGGAAATATTTCTGTTTATTCGGAAGCGGGAAAAGGTAGTTGCTTTACTTTACAATTCAGTTAGATGGACATTGCATCTCAAAAGGTTGTTTTGAGTCTATTAAAAAATACAAATATTATATAATCGTAAAAAATCTGTGTCGATATTTTATTGCTTTTAACAGCTACTAATTTTTCCATTATTTATTTTTGCAGCCACACAAATCGATAACTCATATTTAATTAACCATAAAATTCTATATGATTATGCGAACTAATTATTTGCTGCTATTAACCATTTTATTGGGTTTGATACCCATGAATTACACACATGCCTCTGATTCTGTACCAAGCGTGTTTCTTTATTCTCCTTACACAAAGATTTC